>OJKJ01000014.1_pt1 | contig 204675 bp, 184 predicted proteins | sample 1596491 | NCBI WGS metagenome assembly OJKJ01 (sample SAMEA4350160, study PRJEB24818) | metagenome | biome: human; feature: gut; material: faeces | place: Denmark | collected 2013-09
TAAATCTCGTTTTTGAACGCCAATTTTTAGACCAGTTAATTTACTTTTTTATTCACGCCAAAAGTATGAGTTATCAATCACAAATGGATTTTTCATTAGAGGATTGGGTTGTCAGTGCGTTTGAACGACCAGCACCGAGAGCACAAAAAATACAAGAGCGTTATGGTGAAACCACTTGGCGGCAAAATTGGCAATTAGCGAGTGATTTGTCGTCATTTTGTCAGCACCACAGAATTGATGATAAACATTCCTATCAGTTAATTGCCTATATGCTGGCATTATACCAAATTTATCGAATTGAAGATGTTCCTGAAGAATGGCGTGTGTCTTTAGCTAATGAAACGGGCTCCGGAAATTATCGGGTACATAGTTTGGCTAGTCGTATCTTAAATATGTTGCCAGACTTAACAAAGGAAAATGGACAATGAGTGATAAATTAATATCACCTAAAGTAGGGTGTGCAACGCAAACGTGTGACATACCGGAACCTTGTTATCTGGATTTACTTGTCAAAGACACCTCAAAGGATAAGGTGATTTTAGAGTGGCGAGGTGTGGATGTTATATCACTGGAAACAGTGATTGATGAGGGAAAGGGGGTTCCATTAGAAATCCTGCTCAATGATAAGAAACATAATAATGCTCAGCATGAAGCAATACTCACTTCTAAGAACTATGAACAAACACTGAATTTGGGCTCTTCTCAATCGGTTTCGATTTTCTATAATGCAAGTCGTGATGCGGGTACTTTTAGCGCAAGTAATTTACTCAATACCTTTGTCAATATGTTAGCACCGATTGACGCGTTCAAGTCGCCTAGAAGGTACAATATTACAGCGACTAATTGTCTTGGTACGAAACAAGATTGGTTCTTTGATGTTATTCCTTCGGTGAAGTTTGGGTTCTCTGTCAATTTTAGTTACTCCTTTCAAACTCGAGAAGCGAATGATAAAGAGCGAAAAGATAAGCAAATTAGTAAATTAAAATCAGAACGACTCAAGGGAGGGCCTGGAAAAAATACTTTACCGAAGAAGCTGAATAAGTACCATAAAGGCTGGACATTAGCGCCGATCCCATTTGTCAAAACGACCTCACTAGGTATTGATGTCGGCTTTTTTTATGAGCTAGCAGGGCATCCCTATAATTTAACGCCCATTAAGCAAATAAGCGAAACAAAAACGTTTCTTGATGACTTGTCAGGTATATTGAAAGTCAGTCAAATTATTAATGATATCGAAACAAAATTGTTATATCAGCAAAAAGGTAAATTGACCCCTTTCGCCGATAAATATCCTATTTTCTCTTTCGATTTCTCAGATATCGAGATTGGATTAACCTTCTTTATGGAGAATGTGACTCAGCGTGATTCAGCTCGATTAGTTTGTGCATTAGAAGGGAAGCCTTTTTGGGGCGGGTCATTTAAAATTGATGTTTTGCAAGTACTTGCGCTTTATGGTGGCAAAGCCTTGAGCAGCGGTATAAGTAAGTTACGTGAAGCTTTAGAAGAAAGGAAAAAAGGTAAAGATAAATTTAGTGCGGGTATTAATATTGATATTACTTTCTCTTTTGCTGTTCACTGTTTTGTGGGGATGGCTCAAACTCCTGACAAGCAACAAGAGTTTGCATTTGATGGTGATAATAAGTTTGAGGTAGGCTTTAAAGCCGATGCGGGTGCTTATATCAAAGCCAATGTCCTTTTTTTAGAAGCGTGTTTTGAATTTCATCTACGATTTGAAACAAAAGGTGCACTTGCTTTAGATGCCCATGATGATGGAATAGACTTAGTACTTTGTCATGATGGTATTGTGCTGAAATTTCAATTTACAGCGGATGTTTCTATTTTAGGAGGAGATGATGACGCCATTTATGAAGGTGCACCTCTTGAAGCTGAATGGACTATTTATCAGTTTGCAGATCCTCTAGCACTTACCGAGTCGGATATTCGTTTTAATTTAACAGGGCAAGCTAGAAAAGTGCCTGAAAGACAACGACCGGAATTAACCGCACTTACTTCAGCAGTCAATGCCGTACCGACATCCATTGCAGGCGCGGCTATAAATAATACTTTTGAAAAAGGGTAATTATGAAACTAAGCAACTTACTGTGTATGACGACAATCTTAATATTAGGAAATATGTCTATGAGTTATGCCGATGATAATGACTTTCTTATTCGTACTTCTGTCGATATGAAATACGCATTTTGTGATGTTAAAACCAATGGGGTAAGTGGAACTAATAACCGCTCAGGTCTTGTGAGTGGCGGATTAGGCTTTGGTACGACAAGCACAAACTCGATGATAATGATGCGTAATGGTGAGAATACTATTACCATTGAGATGGCATCACCAAATTGGTTTTCAACTAAAGAGGTACCAAAAGATAAACTCAATCAATTTAATCCGAATGCAAAATGTGAGATTACGGTCAATAAAATAACGGATAATGGCGATATTATTCCATTAACAACGCTACTGGTTAAAATTAATGAAAAAGGTGAGCCAGAAGCGTATCAAGGTGATAGTCTGGACAGACACGTAGAGAAAAAATTGATTCAAGCCCCCAATACAGAAAAAGTGCATCAGAATAAAATACGCCAGAATATTCGGCCCAATAAATACCCACGCGATATGACTGTATTCCAATTTAATAAAAAAATAAGTATGGCGGGGTTACCAGAATGGGAATGGGTAAACGCTGAAAGGTACCAAGATACCTCAGAACAACGCAAACTGTTACAAGCCGCATATTTAGAACTCTGGGCTGCTTTTAATCAAAAAGATTTATCAAAAATAAAACACATATTGGCTCCTTCACTAAAAATTTGGGTGGAAACAACCGGGGGGACGATCGATAAGCAATTTGAATCCCGTGAATTCGCAGAAAAATTTAAGCAAAAAGAATTTACAATGATCCCGCTTAATTGGGATAACTTTGAGCCCCTAATTATGAATGATGGAAAAATGGTGAGGTTAGTTTATAAAGAAGATTTTGATTACTCACCTATATCATATAGTCATATTAATAGTACTACCAATAGAACGTTTGTCGGATTTTATTCTCCTATATTTTCCTTAGTAAATGGAAAATTCATTCCCGTTATATAGCTAACATTATGCCAAACATTATCCTTATTGGTGATTCTGATACAGGCCATGGAAAACATGGCCCTACCCATGTGATTACAGGTTCACCAACGGTAAAAGTCGATGGCAAGGCAGTGGCTCGGCAAGGAGATGCGTTAGCGCCTCACGGTGGACATTCAAGAACTATCGTTGGTGGCTCAAGTAGTGTATTTATTGATGGTAAGCCTGCGGCCAGAACAGGTGATACAGTAAGTTGCGGTGGCGTATTAATTGGTAATTCAACGGTAAAAATTGGTTAGGTTTTATCAATGTTTGGGCAGAGGATTAATAAATCCTTTTATAATTTATTTTTGATAAATATTAGTTTTACTAGGATAATTTTCAATGCGGTATTTCGGATATTGAATATCAATTGGTTGAAAAGAAATCCTTGTTTGCTTATCCCGCTGGAACACCTGTGGCCTCTTTACCCAAACAAAGGGATACGGTAGTCAAACATCGTGGGATTGATTATTTGGCTTCACAGCAGATAAAATTTAATGCGGCGTTTGAGGCAGCTTTGCAAGATGCGTTAGCTTGTACGGTACTGCGTGATGGAGAGCTTGTGCTGAGCTTTGAGGTCGAAGCGGGTATTTTTGCAGGTGATCCTCTGGGGCAATCTATCCCATCCATTTATTGGTATTACTTGGTAGACCGTCTAAAAGGCGAGATTGCGCCATTGCGTTACCGGAATGGTGATCCTGATGATAAACTTTATGGCTGTATTGATGAGGAAAGCACCGAATGACGAGTTTATATACGGCAACAAAGCACCCAGAGCAATTAGAAACCACACCATTAATTGCACAAAGTCATCACTACGATGACCCGTTGGAACCTCAAAAGCTGGTGTTTTTAGATGCAGTCAATGAACAGCGTTGTGTGATTAACTCCCCACAGCGAAATAGCCAGCTCACCAACACGATACCTTTTTTTATCGTGCTCTTAGTAATGGCATTTTATACGCTGTTCGGGTTTATTGAAAACCATAAGTCAAATTATTTTACCCTTCAAGATAGGTCTAGCTACTACAATGAAAAATATGGGGTAGATAAGTTACCAAAAGAGTTATCGCGATATTTGCCATATATGAAAGCTAAGGAAATCAGTCTTGGAACATATTTGGTCGATTACTATACTGATAAAATTTATAAAAATGATAAGATTAAGATATTGATGATAATTGGCTGGTTAATTTTTTTCCCCGGCTTTTTGTGGCTATTGGGTTATCTCTCTTTCTTCACTCCTCCGGTTTACCTTATTGCGGATAGGCAAAGAGGAATACTGTATAGCTATGGGATGGGGAAAGTTCGTTTAACGCGCTATGAAGATGCACAATTCGGCTATGCAGGTAAAATGCTGGCGATTAAACTGTATGGCATTGATGAAAAAACAGGGCAATTGAAAACGATCCTCTACCGCCCGAATGTCTCACATTACTCCAGTTTCCTGACCAGCACCGACAGTGAAAACCATCGTTTTATCACGTTTCTCAATGCTTATATGCAAGAGGGGCGAGATGCCGTTTCGTCTGTCGATTACCAAGCTCGTAAACCCTTTTTGTTTTTTGGTAAAAACCCCCTTCCTGCTGATTTTGAGCAACAGGTCGAACAGCTTTTAGCAAAGCTTGATCAGGAGAAAAAACGCAATGCGTAGTCTTGTGAACGGCAGAAAACTCATTTTAAAAAATGATACGACGAATACCGGTGGTACGGTGCTGACAGCTTCTTCTCTCGCCAAGCAAACCCAAGGAGTCGCCTGTGTGGGCGACTCGGTTTATTGTCCTTCATGTAAAAAAAACGGCACTATCGTTGAAGGTGATAGCTTAATGAAAATTAATGGTATCCCTGTTGCGCTAGAAGGTCACAAAGTCGCTTGTGGATGTTCTGGGGGCTGTGTGCTTGTTGCTGTAGGCTAAATGTTAATGTGTTTTAACTTCTCATATAGGTCGCATATCATTGTCACGTGTTGCTGCTTTACTTTGGTTACTCGTTAGTGAGATAAAACTAACCGTTTAAATGGCAAGAATTGAATCCATTAAAAACCATCAATAATTAGTTTATCCCTATGAGTATCTACCTAAAGTAGATATGGTTACTATTCACTCAAGGCCCTTAAAAGGAATTGTATGCAGGATTTACTGGATGTAATTATTGATTTCCTCTCCTCGTTCAAGTGGCGTACTGCAGTAATGATTGTTGCAGGTGTCGCTGTGCTAATTAGCGGATTTAATGATTATTTTGTTATTGGGTTCTTTTCTATCGCTTTAGTGTTGTACTCCCTAGATATCTGGCGGTTTATGGGTAAAACAAGAAAATTAAACAATCCTTTTAAATGACTTAGGATTAAATGTGTTGATACCGATAATTGGGCTTATAACAACGGTCATTATTGATCTTATTTTGATATATTTAATTTTTTGCTGTTTTAAAGGAATTCGAAGTTCGAGTCTTTCAACTGTATTCATCAGGTTTGCTCTTGCATCATGTTGTAGTATCGTGATGTTGTATAGTATTTCAATTAGCTTATTATTCTTAGGCTCATTTATTCGCTAAAGATATAATTATTTTTGGTGCTAAATAATTTAATTAGCAGTGGTTTTTTATCATGTCCTTTACTACCTGAATGTCTAACAAAAAATATTTTAGATAATATTCTTATGGGAAAAAGGCACTGGAAGTATTCACATAGCCATATATTAATTGCTCAAGTAAAACCTGTTATTATTAAGTTGAGTTAGTTATTGCTCTTCTTTTTTAATAATATCTAGTCCATTGGTTGGATCTTTATCCTTGTTTAACCATAAATTATATATTTTAGTCATTTCATGTAGAGCTGGTATTTTCATTTCATTCCGTAGTCAAATTTGAATAAACTTATCTTTTTTGTTTTTCTTTATATAGTCGCGTAAGTAGAATATTTTCCCCTGAGGATTGCATTTTGATACTAATGCATCTAGTACCTCTCTGCGAATTTTGGTGCTAAGAGTAGTAGGATAATATTTTAGATTTTAAAGGACGTATATTTAATTATAACCAATTAAATAAGATACATATATTATTTATATCAAATAAGTTAATGGGTTAGGTAGAGTTCATACAATTAGGTATTAAAATAAATGTGTAAATTCCACGATAAGGAATTAGTATTGTAATTTAGTGTAAATGTTATATTTGTTTTTTATCAATTCAGTATGAATATAAATTATCCAAATAGGATAAGATATGTTTACCAGTATCATTTTGTAAGTTTTAATGTGTTTTTAAAGTAAAATTTGTAAGCAAATTGTCTAACTTTTTTAGAGTTATAAAGTAATATACATAGGTATAGTCACTATGTTTATTTTATTTTTTTTTATTTTCAGATGATAATGTTAACGTTATCATTTGCTGTATAAGGATGAGTGATGAGAATTTAACCTATAGACGGCTAACTGTTAACGTTAACTTAAGCTCTGAGCATTGTGTTTCAGTCTGTGATTAATTGTTTCATTTTATGTGTTTGTAACATGATTAAAGGTTGGTAAAAACAAGTTTTTCAATGGAGAAATATGAACAAAACGGGGTGCAACACGTGTAAGGAGTAAATGGAAAATAATTAAATTTTATCTCTAATATTAAATTGTCTACTCTAATATTATATTTTCTGGTGATAAAAATGAGAGTTGAAAATGACATATTAAATAGTGCGGCGTCTTCATTTTTAAAAAAATTAAGAAAACAAAATGGTATCACAGAAGGTGAATTAGCCATATTATTAAAAATAAGCCAATAACAAGTCTCAAGGTATGAAAATGGAAAAACACAATTGACCATAGGACGGGTAAATCAATATCTTGAGATATTTGGCTTGGACTGGAATTACTTTACTAATGAAGTAATTAAAAATGCTAAAAGATTAAATGGCATTTAATTGTTTTTTATTAAAATTTAATGCTATTAAATAAGATGGGCGATAATTATATTTTAATTATTATCTGTCGGTAATAAAAACAAACTAAATAAATTAGGAATATATATGAATATTAAAAATAAACTTGCTGTATTATCTGTAGTTGTTTCTTCAATTATTTGTAGTTCAACATTTGCTGCAGAAAATGATCCTCTCCCTGCATTAACAGTTAATGGTGGTAAAGTAACATTTAATGGTGAGATTACATCTGGAGCTTGTGCAATTTCTGGATCAGATACTGACAAAATTGTTACTTTAGATACAGTTAAAACAACAACTTTTACTGCTGCAGACCAACTTGCAATGCGAGCTAAGCCATTCAATATTAATTTGGTTGAGTGTGATACTGCAACTCGTAAATCAGTTCAAATTTCATTCAATGGGCAAACTGTTGATGGTAAGCCTGGTTTATTAGCAAATACTGCTGGTGCAGGCTCTGCGGAAAACGTAGGTCTACAATTGTTTAATCCAGATGGTAGTCCATTAGAAATTGGCGCATTAAGTTCAAAAGTTGATTTAACTGATACAACTACTATTCCATTATCTGTTGATTATAAATCAATAGGGGCCGTAGTAACTGCTGGAAAAGTTCAATCTGTAGCTAACTTTATGCTTACCTACAATTAATTTTATTAATGATTGGCCAGTGATGGCCAATCATTAATCATGGAGCTTGTTTATATGCTAAAAAAAATATTCGTTATATTATCTTTATTTTTCTTTTGCCAATCGGTCTATGCTGGCGGAGTCTCACTAGGAGCAACTCGATTAATTTATCCAACTGAAAAAAATCAAATAACATTAAAAATATATAATAGTGATAAAGATGGAAATTACCTTGTTCAATCATGGGTATCGGATGATCATGAAAAAAAAAAGTACTGATTTTGTAATAACACCGCCTTTATTTGTAATTAAATCAAATTCAGATAGCTTATTGAATGTTGTTTTTACTGGGGATAAAGAACAGTTACCTAAAGACAGAGAGAAGTTATATTATCTAAACTCAAAAGTTATTCCATCTTTAACAGAACAAGAACAGAAGATAGATAATGCATTATTAATATCAACGACAACTAAAATAAAGCTTATTGTTAGACCTAGTGAAATTAAAGGAAATTCATTTGAGTCATACAAAGATTTAAAATGTAGTTATGAAAATAATAAATTAAGAATTGATAACCCAACTCCATTTTATATGAATTTAGTATCTTTGACTATAAATGGTGTTGAAGTATCAAAAGCAGAAACGATAGCACCAAAAACATTCATCCATATTAATAGTAATGATAAGAGTAAAAAATTATTTTTCAATTTCATTAATGACTATGGTGTTCAGATAAAAAATATACAGTGTAACTTTGTTTAATTCTGGAAGTATATCTATGCGAATAATAAGAAAATTTTTTTTGATTAGTCTATTTTTACATTCTAATGACTTACATTCGCAAGATTACTTCAATCCTTTATTTTTAGGTTCTGATGTTTCTTCTATCGATGATTTGTCTTATCTTTCGGCAGGCAATAATGTTACACCTGGGAAATATTTTTTAAACCTGAATGTTGGTGATGGATTTATTAGAAATGTTAGTATTGAGTTCAAGCAAAGTAATGATAAGAAAGTTATAGCTTGTTTTACAAAAGAAATTGTGAGTTTGATTCCCTTTAATAAGGATACTCAAGAAAAAATTAATCTATCAAAAATAAATGATAATGAGTGTATTGATATTGATAAATACATAAATAATTTTAGCTATAATGTTGATTTGTCAAAGTTAACACTAACACTCTCAATACCACAAATATATCTTAATTCCATTAGATCAACCTTGGCAAGCGAGAATGATTGGGATGATGGTATTTCTGCACTAATGACAAATTACAATTTAAATGGGTCATATTCAAGAAATAATAGAATGAGTAACTATTCTTCTCTGTTTTTGAATTTAAATAATAGGTTGAACCTAGGTGCTTGGCGCATCAGTTCAAACTTATACTATAATCAGAATAAAATGGGGTCAAAATCAAATCATGAATGGAAGTCAAATAATATTTCAATCTTAAGAAATATAAATTCAATTAAAAGTACACTTATTGCAGGCCAAACTGTTTTAGGTTCAATGATTTTTGACTCAAATCCGTATATAGGTATCACATTATCTACTGCAAATGAAATGCTACCAGATAGCGAAAAAGGATATAGCCCAACAATTAAAGGTATAGCAGAGTCTAGATCAAAGATAACAATTAAACAAAATGGAAATATATTGTACCAAGAGTATATTAACCCAGGTCCATATAATATTGATAATTTAAACTCTGTTGGTACAAGTGGTGACTATGAAGTTGAACTAACATCAGGTGAAGGCGTAGTAACAAAGTATATCGTTCCATATTCTTCTTTACCGAATTTACTACGAAAAGGTAGTTATAATTACTCACTTACTTTTGGTCAGCTAGATATAACATCAGCCAAAAAAGATAAGTTTGCTCAAGGGACAATTGGAATTGGTTTACCACTAGATTCAACTCTTTATACGGGGTATCAAATTGCGAGTGGCTATCTATCTACTGGAATCGGTTTAAGTAAAGATATTGGTGCATTTGGAGCTTTATCTATTGATACAATACAAGCACAAGCTAAAATACATGATAAAAAATATAGTGGGGGGTCATATAGAATATTGTATGCGAAATCATTTAGTGATATTGGTACAAATATTCAGTTGACAGGATATAGATACTCAACATCTGACTATTATACTTTTAGTGAAGCTAATTACAGAAATAGTTACAAAGGTGAAATAAATGATTACTTATTTTATTCAAGTAATGAAAGGAAAAAGAACAGCTTTCAAGTAAATATTTCTCAAAGTTTAGGTGACTATGGACAATTATATGCATGGGGAAATGTTAATTCATACTGGGGGAGCGACTTAAAATCTAAAAATATTCAAATAGGCTGGAATAAGACATTGTCTCAGTATAATAATATTATACTATCAGCTAGCTATAATAAAAATACGTATAGCCATAATACAGACAATATATTTTACTTATCATTATCTATCCCATTGTCAAATGCGATGGACAAAAATAGAATGTATATTACAAATAGTACCACTTTCAATGACTCAAAGTATAACACTATGACAAGTCTATATGGTACTGCATTAAATGAAAAATTAAATTATAATATTTATCAAACTATAAATAATAATAATGATAATAAATCAAATTTAAATCTACGTTATAAAGCAGATGTAACAGAACTTAGTGCAGGAACATCATTTTCAAATAATTCAAAAGAGCTTGATTATGGAGTCACTGGTTCTGTCCTTGTTCATTCTGGTGGTTTACTTTTTGCTAGAGAGGCAAATGATACTGCAATTTTAGTTGAAGCCAAAGGGGCTGCTGGAGCTAAAGTGGATAAAACAGGTGAAAATATTACTATCAATAATAGTGGTTACGCTTTAATTCCTTATGCAACGGCATATCACTATAATGATATAGGTCTATCACCTGAATCATTAGGGGCAGGTTATGATATTGATGGTAATGTTATAAAAGTAGCTCCGACACGAGGAGCTATCAGTAAAGTTATTTTCGATGTACGTAAAGGGTATAATTTTTTAGTTTCACTTCAGTATCAAGAAAAACCAATTAAATTTGGAACAGTAGTAGTTAATGATTCTGGAAAAAATATATCTATTGTAAATGATGATAGTACAGTTTATTTAACTGGTGTTAAACCTAATTCAAGCTATACAGTAAATATAGATAAAGATAAACTTTGTAAGTTTTCTATTAAATATGATGAAAATGATAAAATGAAAAATATTAACAAAGTTAATGTGGCGTGCCAATAATAGGAACTATATAATGAAAATAAATATTATTTTTTTAGTTATATACTTCATCGGTTTTTTTGCGTACGCAGTCGATGTCACAGTTAATGTTAATGGTGAAATATTAACACAAAGCTGTAATGTGACGGGTAAGGATTTAATTAAAAATATCAATTTTTTAGATTTAAATCCAAGTGATTTTAATCAAATTGGCTCGACTAGTGCTACGCAACCTATTTCAATACATCTCGAGAATTGTTCTGGTAAAGTTAATAATATGTCATATAAATTTTCTGGGGAGGAAGATGATAACGACCCAACTTTATTGAAAATATTAGGAAAGGCAAACAGTCTTGAAGGTGATATAGCTACCGGACTTGCTATTGAAATATTAGATAAATACCGGAAAAAAATTTCATTAAATACAAAGTATGCTTTGAATGAAGTTATCACAACCCCAAGTTATGATTTGAATTTCTATTTAAGATATAAGTCAACTCAAATAAATATAGGATCAGGTGATGCGTCATCTTTACTTTTTTTGGATATTTATTATGAATAAAATTATTGGGTTTTTAATAATATTCCTACTTCTTCCTAGAGTTGTTTTTAGCGAACAAATAAAAATTAACATTAATGCAAATGTTATGGAGCGTAGCTGCACTGTTTCTAATGATACAGCTAGTTTACTAGTCGGACTTAATCCTAACGATTTGAATGGAAAGCTGGTCGGTATTCCTTTCACTGAAACACCATTTTCAATTGTTCTAGAAAATTGCCCTAAAAATATTAATTCTGCTCATATTATATTTACAGGTGTAAATGATACTATAATGACTAATTTATTAAAAAATTTAGATGAAACAGATGCTGGTGCAAGTAATATTGCAATAGGAATTTATGATAACAATAAAAAAATTATAGATATAAGTAATAATAAAACAACTTTAAAAATTGACCATAACTTAGTGAATAATATTTTTAATTTTTACGCTTCTTACATTAAAACAAGTAATACTTCTTCTGCAGGTAAAGTGCTCTGTATTGCAAATTTCGAGTTGTCTTATGATTAATAGAATTTTAATGGCTATATTTTTTGTTTTCTTTATTACCAATGCATTTTCTGGTACAACACTTGTTGGTACACGGTTTTTAATTAATAACGAAAATAAATCATTAAATATAAAAATAATGAATGATGAAAATAGTGATTATTTAATAAAAAGTGAATTAAGTGATAAAAGATTTATCATATCACCGCCACTTTTTTTACTTCCTAGAAACAGTAATAGTATTATAACAATATTACCAACAACAGTAATTGATAATATATCAGATGAATTAATTAACTTAACTGTTACATCAATTCCAAAGTCAGATTTAAATAGTGGTGAAAACTCTATTTCTCTAGCGATTCGCTCACATTTTAAAGTTATTTATCGACATCGTAAAATACGAGAAAGTGATTATGATAAAATAAGTTTAATCAATTTTAATAAAGAGTTTTATTTGATTAATAAATCAAAGTTTATTTTTACAATTTCAGTTTCAAAAGATAAGCAATATAATAATGAACGGATAGTAAATATAGTTCCAGAGGAAAAGGTGAAATTAAACGATATTTGTAAAGGTAATACATGCCATATATGGGTTAATTTTTATGATGAGAGTAATGACGTAATTAAATCACTGGATTTATCATATAGTAAAAATTAGGAATTAATATGAAACAATGTAGTACAACGTTTTTTTTTATTGCTTTTTTATTTCAATCGGGTCAAGCTTTTGGTATCCCTGAGTACACGTATAATACTAATTCTATGACTAACATAGAGATCACTGGGCCTGCCGACCAAATACCATTTGGTGAGATTATTAAAAACTCTGGTTCTCGGAGAGGAATAAGCATATGTAATAGTAATAGTATAAACTATACACTTGGTCGAATAGAGTACCAACCAATAGCTCATTGGAATGGGCAATCTTATCAAGCATCACCTTCTCACCCGATGATTTATTTATTTGAAACTGGTATTTCTGGATTTTCATTTTCCCCTATTGGGGGATTTAACGAAAGTTTTGTCCCATTACCGGTTAAAAATACAGTCGTTTGGGAAGGTAGTTTAAGTAATAATTCACGAATAGCATCTCCTATTAAAGTCACTATAGGTGTTTTTATCTACAAAGGACCGGATAGAATTATTGGAAGTGTGGTGATTCCAAGTCAAAAAATGTATCGATATGCGTGTTATGATGATGTTGGAAATCTGCAAGAGATAGTTAATGTACAATATAACCCAATAACTGTTAATGCTACTGTTTCTAGCTGTGCACCAACAAATAAAATTGTCTCTGTTGAAATGGAAAAAATTCCAGCAAGTATTATTGAAAAGGCAGACGCATCAGAAAATATAAGCCTAAAAAGACAATCATTTTCACTACAATGTGACCCTAATATAAATGTATATGTATCAATTGTTGATTTATCTGATACAACAAATAAAACTACGGTTTCAACGCTAACAGCTGATTCTTCTGCATCAGGTGTTGGATATGCTGTAATAGGTTTAAGCGGACAACGATTACAATTTGGCCCAGATGGCTCTGCTCCAAATATTCCAGGCCAACAGAAATATTATATTCAGCGTTCTGGTACCGCTGAAAAAAATAACCCAATTAGTTTTAGCTTGGGTTTTGGCTATGTACGTAAGCCAGAAGAAGAATTCAAAACGGGAACAGCAAATGCAATGATTGGCTTAACATATTCTTACCAATAATTAGCTGTTTTATATAAAGTTGCAGTTAGTGATAAACTAAATATCTGACTTGAAAATTAGAGTAGGTACATTCTTTAGCGTTGACTCTCTAATAGCTCAGTTTTTTTAGCATTAATGAGAATGGCCATTTTTTATGTTTTACTCGCCCAGTAAACTTGATATATCTATTTAAACCATTTGTAAATTATATAAATCCACACATGAAGGTAGTGTATATGGAAAATAAATCGAAAAACAATGCGCAACAGTTTGAATTGGATATTCAGTTTATGACTCAGGCTTTAGCTTTGGCTACGGATGCGGCGAAAAATGGTAATGAACCCTTTGGTGCGGTATTGGTTAAAAATAACCAAGTCGTTATGACTGGTGAAAATCATATCCATACTGAAAGTGACCCGACCTATCATGCGGAGTTAGGTCTCATACGCCAGTATTGCTCTGAACATAAAGTCATGGATTTATCAGATTATACGCTGTATACCAGCTGTGAGCCATGTTGTATGTGTTCCGGTGCAATGGTATGGAGCCAATTAGGTCGGATGGTTTATAGCCTTTCTCATGATGAACTCGCAGAGATTGCAGGTTTTAATATTATGTTAGGTAGCGATGAGATTTTTGCCAAAAGCCCCTTTAAACCTGAAGTGGTTAAAGGCGTCTTAAAAGAGCAAGCTATTTCTATTTATACGCAATATTTTAAGCCAAATTTATAGCCTTGACTGCATCATTATCTATCAATGAAGTAGGGTGGCTTGTGCCACCCGTATTAGTTTGAAAGTTAAAATAATTTTTTCTGTGGTGGGCCTGAGAAATTCATTTTGCCAATGCTATTCATTAACACTTCAACGACAACAGGTTGCTTCAAATCGACGGCTTGGCGTAGTGTTGATTCGAAATCTGTAGCTTTATCTATCGTAAATGCCTGAATCCCCATAGATTGAGCGAGTTGGCTAAATGAAGGCGTGAGTAACTCATTATAGTATTGGCGGTCTGAAAAATATTTTTCCTGAATACCTCGCATTACGCCATAACCTTGGTCATTCATAATAATCAGAACAATGGGGAGCTGCTCTTGTGCCATGGTGGCCAATTCACCTATGCCTAACATTAACCCGCCATCACCCACTAAGCCAATAACAGGCACATTCGGATTTGCTTTGGCACTGCCAATTGCCATAGCGAGTCCTAGACCAATCGCACCGGCTAATGAGTGAATGTTGTGCATTGGTTGGGTCGCTTTGAGTAAACGGCTTCCCCATAAACTCCCTGATACCGTAATGTCTCGGACAAAAATACCGTTACTCGGTAAGACTTGCTCCACGGCATCACTGAGTTGGCTATAAGGGCCACATTGTTGCCTGAGTTGCTCTTCTGCCTGCTGTACGGCCTCTTGCACTTGTTTTTTCCACTGAGTAGAGATAGGGCGCTTGGCTTGTTCAATTTTATCGGCAAGTGCTTCAAGTAAACTTTTGCAATCCCCAGTTACGGTTAAGTCGGCTAAATAGTTGCGATTGGCTGCGAGTGGGTTTATATCGATTTGTATGATGGGATGTGGCAAAGGTAATGACCATGTTTTGGTTTCATTACTGCGTAAACGCGAGCCAGCGACGATGGTTAAATCACATGAACGCAGTAATGCATCAATGGAATCTGCATTATGAAAAGCACGTAAGCTGAATGGGTGGTCATCCGATAAAATACCTCGCCCATGGGTGCTGCTGATGACGGCAATCCCCGCATCAGCAAGGCGTTTGACAGCATCTTTTGCTTGTAGAGCACCTGCGCCAACCCATAATAGAGGCTGTGTAGCGTGTTGAAGTTTATCCCAAATTGCATTGACTAGCGATGTACAACAGTCAGGCAGCGTAGAAGGGGGAAGTGGCACACTGAGCACAGATAATGGCACTTGCGCACTTTGAATATCAATTGGAATTTCGATAGAGACAGGGCCGCAAGGTATCGTTTGAGCAACCTGAATGGCTTTATGTAGAGTGGCAACGGCTTGTTCGGGGGTATGAACACGAAAAGCTTGCTTAGAACTCGAACGTAAAAAGCCGAGTTGGTCATGGGTTTCATGAATAAACCCTGCGTCCATATCCAGATAAGCTTTTTCAACTTGCCCAGTAATATGGATCATGGGGGAGCATGCATTCATAGCTTCAATCATTGAGCCAACAGCATTTCCAGCCCCTGCGCCCGTACTGGTTAACGCCACCCCTAAGCCACTAAAACGGCTATGTGCATCCGCCATGGTAACGGCTCCTGCCTCCCCACGACTTGGCGTAAAATCAATCACTTTTCGGCGCCCGATAGCATCTGCTATGGGTAAATTATGAATTGAAATAACCCCATAAACCGTTGTGACTTGGTATTGTTCGAGTGTTCTGGCGATAGCTTCGCCAACTGTAATCATTTCAGACATTTTATTCTCCTCAATGCTGCCATAATCCGGTGACGGATTTGCTATTCACACCAACGGTTTGGTTGTGGGTTAAGTGCCAGAAATAGGCTTTTTTGTTGCATATAGGCTTTGAGGCTTTCAAGGCCTTTTTCACGGCCAATGCCACTTTCTTTAAAGCCGCCAAATGGCGTTGAAATAGAAAAAACTTTATAGGTATTAACCCAAACGGTACCGACATCAAGCGCATCGGCGAGCTTAAACGCCCGAGTGTAATCTTTTGTCCAAATACCTGCTGCAAGCCCATAAACAGAATCATTAGCTTGTTGAATTAAATCGTCTTCATCATCAAATGGCATAACGACGAGTACGGGACCGAAAATTTCTTCTTGGCAAACAGTAGATTGGTTATTTAAGCCTTCAATAATCGTCGGTAAAAAATAGTTGCCATCTTGGAGTACAGGGTCAGCCGGTGCGGTTCCACCAATACGGATCTTCCCGCCTTGTTGTACGGCTTGTTCGACATAGTTTCTGACGCTGTCTCGGTGCGAAGGGGAGATTAATGGCCCCAAATGAACGCGCTCTTGCCTTGGGTCACCAATAATCAGGTTGCGGGTCAGTTGCGTTAATTTTTCCATAAAAGATGAGTAGATATCTTTAGCCACAAACAGACGCGAACCCGCGATGCAGGCTTGCCCCATCGAACTAAAGATACCGTAGCAAACACCGTGTGCAGCAATATCAAGGTCAGCGTCTGACAACACGATAGTTGGGGATTTACCCCCAAGTTCGAGTGACGTGGTGATAAGTTTATCTGCCGCAATGTGAGCCAGTTGTCGTCCCGTATTGGTGCCACCCGTAAAGGAGATTTTTTTCACCAGAGGGTGGCGAACCAGTGCATCACCGACAATCGACCCCTTCCCCGGGAGCACGCTCAATAGGCCGCTGGGTAAACCTGCTTGCTCAAATAGCTCAGCTAATTTTAATGAAATTAGAGGTGTGGCTTCCGCAGGTTTTAAGATGACTGCGTTACCGGCAGCAATTGCTGGGGCAATTTTTTGCATATCACTGGCAATTGGGGAGTTCCATGGCGTGATTGCGGCGATCACGCCAATGGGTTGGTAAGTACTTATGGTCATCAGTTCTGGCTGGCGGCGAGGCGGAAGCTCACCACCTGAGACTTCACAAACCGCGGCAAAGTAGCGAGCAGTTGCTGCTGCGCTCATTACTAAGCCACGCGCTTCTGCCCAAGGCTTGCCGTTATCCAAGGTTTGTAATTGGGTTAATGCTTCGCAGTTTTCATCAATTAAGCGACTAACCTTGTATAAGATAGCCGCCCGTTGGTGAGCGGGAAGGTTGCGCCAAGAAGGCATCCTCCAGGCCATATCAGCTGCAATCACGGCGTCTTCGACATCTTCCAAACTTGCACTGTTGAGGGTGGCAACCACTTGGTTATTTCCCGGAAAACGCGACTGCATTTCAGGCCCGCGACCTTGCTGCCATTGGCCACCAACAAAAATATCCATGTTGTTCATTATTTGGCTCCTATTAAATAGCTTGCTGCCCAGCGATACGACGACAAATTTCAACAGCACTTAAGGCCGCTAACATCGATGTTTTTGGGTTGGAAGGGAGAGGATTTCCATTGAGTTCAATATAGAAATGGCCAAAATCACCCGTAACATCAATGCGATGTGAATTGTGTGTGGTGTTTGGGTCAACAACTAATTGAACTTGTGTGGCATCCATCCCAATGCCACACAGCGCGACAGTGGCAGCGACATTGGCATTTGCGGGAAAATTCAGAGCTGCTTCACGAGCACTGCCACTAAAGAACACCGTAGGCTGTGTCACTTGTGACAAATCGACATAACGCTCAGCCGCGCCATTGCGCCAACTTGAGGGGCTTTTACGTGACTGGTAGGTCACCTGAGTGATATTGGCTTCTTTTGCCGCACGTAAGCCATCAAGCCCTGCAACAGCGCCAGTCAGTGGGATCAACTGGCTATGGTGGCGTTGGGTTAAGGCGACCAAGTGTTGTTCAAAGTCCGTGTCTGCAAGTGCACCTGTAGAGATAATGGCCAGTGTCCAGCCTCTTTCTAGTACCGTTGGTGCATATTGCTTAACGGCTTGGTGCCCCGCGCACTCCAACACTAAATCAGGGGGAACGATATTATTATCAAGGCTATCGATAGGTGTGACAGCCCCTTTAAAGCGTTCCAAGATAGCTTGGTGGTGATGAGGCCGAGCAATAATGTAGCGCAGTGCTATCTCATCAGGTAAGCGAGTAATCACTTCTTGCGCCATTGCACCATAACCAATCAACATGAGTGTTTTCATCATTAAGTCCTTTAAATATGATGGCTAAAGCCACCTGAAACATCTAAAGCGGCACCCGAGGTAAACGACGCCATGGGAGAGGCTAGAAAGACTAAGGCACGCGCGGGCTCTTCGGGTTTTCCTAAACGTTGCATTGGTATGCCTCTTTTTTTAGCGATATCGCCAATCCATTGTTCCCAATCGAGATTCTTGTCAGTGCGATTTTCGAAGCGACGTCGCCATTGGTCGGACTCCACCATGCCAAGTAAAATAGAGTTCACGCGGATCCCTTTAGGTAACAGTGTTTTCGACAAGTTTAGTGTCATGTTTAATAGTGCAGCTCGAGCTGCCGAGGTGGCGACCATATGCGGCTCAGGCTGTAATGCTAATAGCGAGTTAACGCAGGTAATTGATGCAATATTGGATTGCTCTAAGAATGATAAAAACGCATTCACCGGGTTAATGACTCCAAATAGTTTGAGTTGGGCTTCATGTAACCACGCTTCTTCAGGGGTATCTGCATAGCTTGCGACATAGCCTTGCCCTGCGTTGTTAATCAATATATCGACTTGGCCATATTGCTGATGAACCTGTTTTGCGAAGGCTTCGGTTTGTGTTTTATCAAGAACATCACAAGAGTGTGCGATAAAATGCCCTTGGGGGTAGAGCTCTTGTAATGTTGTGAGTGCTTGCTGGAGTTTGTCTTGATCACGGCCGCAGAATGCCACTTTACAGCCTTCATCCAGTAAGAGTTTGACGGTTGCAAAGCCGATGCCGGAGCTTCCTCCTGTCACGACAGCAACACGGTTATTTAACTGTAAATTCATGAGTCTTCCTTTATTCGGCTTGGCAATAGAACGTCTCTAAAAATTGTTGTAAGTGGTGGTTAAAGGCGTCTGGCGCATCTAAATAACTGGCGTGTCCCGCTTGGTTTATCAGAAAGTAAGGGCAGTTTTTTTGCCGTGCGAGTCGCTCTACTTGCGCTGGTGGCGTAATGGTATCTTCTGTGCCAACCAGTATTTCCAATGGGCCATCATAGCGATTTAAATATTGGCTGATGTCATCATGAGCTAGCATCCACGCAGCAGCTAAGAAACCTGTGGGGTTGAGCTTCTTCATGTTCTGTTGAACCCAATTGACTTTTTCAGTGGTTGCGTTGGCGGATAACAAAGCAGCGGCACGGTTTTGCGCATATGCCTCAATACCGGAACTAAAAACAATATCTTGCCGCTGTTGGTAAACTTGCTTTTGTTGGTCAGGGCTTTTTGTGGCATAACCTTGTGCGGGGTTCGCTAATATTAAGCCTTTCACTTTATTGGGATATTGCGCTGCAAAAGCGCTTGCCATTATGGCGCCAAGGGAGTGCCCCACTAACACGATGGGTGATAAGACTAATTTATCAATAAAAGCATTTAATGCATTTGCGTAATCAATTGCGGTAGGTGTTGTCGTCTCTAGATCACGGCTTTCTAAATAGCCGGGAGCATCCCAGCTATAGAGATGGTAATGGTCTGTCAGTGATGGGCTCATCAGTTGGCTTACCCATGAAGCAGAACCAGAGCTGATACCATGCAGTAATACGACAGGGTGCCCTTGGCCGGCTTCCCGCCAACTTAGGCGATATGGCCCAAAGTCTGCCACCTGTGGTTCTGGGAGTTTTTTATTGAGCAAATTCATCACTGACGACTCCTGTTAGTTACGTTTAACTTTTGATAAAGGGTGATCTTCGGGATATGTCGGGATCGCCGGTTTTGGTGTGCCGATCATGACGCACATTAAGGCTTCTTCTTCCCCGTGGTTAAATAAGCCACGATAAATGCCCGCAGGAACTGAGATCAGGTCACGCTCTTTGAGAACCGTTTCATATTCCTCATTGCCATCTTTTACAAACAACGTGATGGTGCCTTTCAACATAAAGAACACTTCTTCAACATCGGGGTGCAGGTGTAATGGGCCTTCGCACTTGGCAGGAAGAACCATGGTAGAGAAGGTAAAGTTCTCTGCGGGAACGGTGTTGACATCATTAGCAACGCCAGTCGCACCAGTGCCGATATAGCGCATTTGTGCGCGGCGATATTTAGGGTCGTAATCCGCTTGGAATTTCAGGGCATTCCAGTCATATTTACGTCCTTCAAGGCGAGCAATGCGTGACTCAATCCATTGTGCCATTGGAATATCTTGTGGTTTGATTTGCGGTTGTGACATGGTGTTATCTCCAATAAAAAATGAATTAATATTTTTTCAGTAAAGGCACTAGTAATAAGCTGCCGAATAAACCTATGACGACGATAAATAACAGCCCGCTATCCATAGTGTGAGTGACGGTAATAAGAACTCCCATTGCCAGCGGTGCAGCAGCGCCGGCCAGGTTTCCTAACCCATTGAAAATACCGCCTGCTAATGCACTGACCTGTTTTTGTGTGGCTTTTGCGAGTAGGGCAAAGATATTTGGTGCGCCTGCCCCCCACATGAACATGCTAAACGCCATCATAAGAATGATGCTGTAGGTGCCAGTGAGAAATAACACGCCAGCAAGACCTAGGACGGCACCAAGTAATGAAATAAAACAAACGAGTGCGCGGCGATCGTAGCGATCTGATAACCATGCTCCGATAGCCTCACCAAATAACATGGCGATAAAGGGAAGGGATGACAGGATCCCAGCATGTTCCAAGTGGATAGACTTACCTTTAATTAAATAGCTAGGTAACCAACCATTCATCCCCCAAAGATAGATAAGAAAAGCGATATTAAACATGCAGATAATCCAAAAATGGCTATTTTGGAATAAGCGTTTTTTATGGGCTCGCATCGCGGCCAGTTGCTCGGCAGGCAGTGCTTCACCCGCTGTATTTTTCGTTTGTGCTTGGCGGTTGACTAAATTAGGGTGACGGATACCAATGACCACTAACCACCAAACAGGAACGGTAAAGGCCGCCATGACAAAAAATGTACTTTGCCAACCATAGTTATTAAGTAAATACAATGAGATAGGAAAGCCTAACGCTGCGCCTAACGGTGTGCCTAATAACCACATCATAGTGGCTCGAGCTTGCATTTTTGGCGGAAAGGTACGGCGCACAATGGCATAAGCGATTGCCAGCAAAGGCCCTTCGGCAATTCCTAGCAATACACGCAGAAAAACCATCGTGCCATAGTGGTGTGTGAATCCCATAAAAATCATGAGAAAACACCAGCTACTGACCATAAATAACAGCATTTTGGTGGGGTGAAATTTATCACCAATGCCGCTTAGCAGCATGGAAGAAACACCATAAGCGAATAAAAATGCGCTCATCAGTAACCCTAAACGGGTTGGGTCAAAATCAATTCCCAGAGCTTGCTGAAATTTTTCGTCAGAAAATAGAGCCGCAATACTGATTTTATCGAAGAAAGCCAGTAGTACACAGGAAAACAGGCCAATTGGGATCAACCAATTGATCTTTTCAGGAACATCTTGCTCGATTTGATCAGGTTCTGAGTTTCGTAAGGTTATAGTCTGGTTAGCCATGAGATTTCTCCTTGCTGAACACTATTTCAGTGACATTAGTGAAAATGTGGGATCAGCAAGTTGTGAAGGGTCCAATTTGCGGTGGCCTTGTATCCAACGTTTACCTAGCTTGATGGCACGAGCATCATTAAATGCAATCATTTGCACCAATTCATTGCTTTCATTTAAAGCAAAATGAACCTCTGAATCAGGAGTATGCCGTTGAATATGATTTAATTTTTGTGAGGTTGGGACACCTAAAATTTGGATGTTGTCTTGGTATTGATCTGACCATAACCAAGCGAGTTCATTAAACCCTTCAGATTGTGGGTTAAGCATGGCTTTTGCTGTGGTGATAGCTTGGTTTTGCGCATAAGCCCATGACTGTAAACATAAAGACAGTGTGGGATGGCAAGCGACGTCCCCCGCAGCATAAATATTGGGGTGAGAAGTTTGCCCTTGGTGATTAATCACAATACCGTGGGTGACATCAAGCCCTGCTTCTTTGGCTAGTTCGAGATTTAATTCAACACCAATCCCCATAACAGCGAGATCGAAGTTTTGCGAAGGCTGCTTTTGGCAACTAATTTGTAATCCAGTTGTTGTCGGCTCGCCAAGTTCGATATTTCCACAATCGGTTATGACATGAACGCCCGCTTGTGTATGACGTAGTGCCAGAGCCTCTGAAACATTTTGCGGCACACTGCGTTCGCACAATCGGCTTTGCCGCTCAAAAATTGTGACATCAATACCCATTTTTCGTGCGGAAGCAGCGACTTCTAAGCCAATCCAACCACCACCAATAATGGCAATTTTTTGTGCTGATAGTAGTGCAGTGCGTAATTTCTGAGCGTCATCCCACGAACGTAAGGCAAAGACTTTTGGGTGTTGCTGCCAGCGGCTTGACAGGTAGCGAGGTCGGCCGCCTGTCGCGAGCAGTAATTTGTCAAACGTAATGACACGGCCATCACTTAAATGAACGTATTGGTTTTGACTATCAATTTTAGTGGCACGTAGTGGGCGAAACCATTGTAAATTTAAGGCGTGAGTTTCTTGTTCGCTGAATAAACGTGATAACGATAAACTCTCCTGCGTCAGTGCCGCTTTAGACAGCGGTGGGCGCTCATAAAAATCATGGTTTTCATCGCTAATCACCGAAATAATGCCTTGATAGCCTTCATCTCGTAGGGTTTTTGCCGCCCAGCCACCTGCCTGGCCCCCACCGATAATGACAATACCGCCTTGGATTAATGAGCTCATGGTGTTACTCCTTAACTTGGCGGCGAGTTTCATAATCGAGACCGCCTTCTACAGCCCATTCCGTAAATGAAACTAAGGAATGTTCCAGTTCGCGCGGTTGCCACTTATCGGTAAGGTAATCATCATTGGTGTAATATTCGAAAGCACCACCTGTTGGGCTGTTGACATACCAAAAGTAAGCGGATGAGATAGGGTGGCGGCCTGGGCCAATAAAGGTGCTCCATTGATGGCGGTTCATTGCTAGGCCGCCGCCAATCACTTCATGGATATCACGAACCGTAAAAGCGACATGGTTGAGGCCGCTGCTACGATGAGGAAGCTTCAGCAAAAACAGGTTATGGTGGCAACCGTTTATTTGTGTCCGTAAAAAGACGGCACGGTCGATATAACGGTCAGAAACTTGAAAACCCAGTTTTTGGCAATAGAACGCTTCTGTAGAAGGTAAGTCATCAACAAAGAACACCACGTGGCCGACGTTAATAGGGGTGGCTTTTTCGTAAACCGGGCTAGGTTTATCAATGCGGCGAATATCCCCCCATTGGTTGATAGCGGTGACTTCTAATTCAACCGTTTTTTGTTTGCTGATGGTGAAAGCGACAGTCATGCCATTTGGGTCACGGCATTGTGCGCCATCTGGCGTCAGTTGAAAGCCATCACAAGGCCTAATTTTCTCAATGACCTCTTGTAGTTTATCCGAGTTTTCAACACCCCATGTAATGCGGCGCAGTGTTGAACCCGCTTCAAAAGGGGCTGGCAGATTTGGGTCTTGGTGTGAAAATAACTGTATTTCTGCACCAGATAAGGTCGTGAATAACGAGGCGTTATCAGAGGCCGCTTTGAGGCCAAAATCATGTAAAAATTTCTGGCAGCTAGGGATATCTTCAACACCAAATTCTAATTTTTCTATTCCAATCACTGACATTGTAAAGTCCTCTATCGATTGGTGTTATTGCCAAAGGTTTTTTTGGACAAAAAGAACCTGAGGCTTATGGCAATAAACCTAAAAATGTGTGGATGATATTTGGTTAACGCTAAACGGCTTTTGCTTGGCTCATGCCACCAATAAATTCAGTGAGTTTTTGGGCTGCATAGCTCACTTCATTTTGTAATCGCCGGCACTCTTGTGCAGGGATGCTACTCATTGGCACCATGATGCTAATTACCGCTTCTACGCCATTCGTTTGGTTATAAACAGGGTAAACAATGGATGAAATCCCCCGACGATAAAATGATTCACCAATCACATAGCCTCGCAGTTTGTCAGCTTGGATCATTTGCCAAAATTCCTGCTTACAGCCTGCGTTATCGGGGAGTTCATCATCAGGGTAAAGCGCATCAAATTCAGCGCGAGTTAACCCGCTGAGTAGCATTCGACCCAGTGAGGTTCGGTGCGCTGATAAACGCGTGCCTACGCTAACATGGTTAATCTTTGATTCTGCGCCACTGACTCTGGCGATATAAATAATGTCCCGACCATCTCGAATGACTAAATGGCTGTTACATTGGCTTCGGTCTCTGAGTTGCTCGATAATGGGCTGGCCTAACTGGGTTAAATCGAGTGATGCAATATAGCCAAGACCAAGGCTGAGTACTTTGCGGCCTAATGAAAATGCCCCAGTACGTGGATGTTGGACGAGGAAATCCAAGTGCACTAAGGTTTGGATCGCACGGTAAGCCGTTGCTTTGGGCATATCGACTAAGCGGAGGATCTCTGCAAATGTCAATTCGCGATGTTGTTGAGCGAGTAACAGAAGAAGCTGTAGCCCTTTTTCCAAACCGGGTACCAGATATTTACATGTTGAATTCATGGTCCTCACCTCTTTACCGACAAAATGGCGAAATTAGTTAAAAATAAAGCCACCATTAACTGGGATTAGCTGGCCTGTGACAAAATCAGCCATGGGCGAAAGCAAATACAAAGCGGTTCCCGTAACGTCTTCGGGCATCTGCTCTCCTTGTAATGCTCTGCCATTTTCATATAGCTGGTGGCGCTCAGCGGGAACGTATTCGGTCGCTTCGACTTTAGTGAGCCCTGGCGCAATTGCGTTGACGCAAATACGGTGAACACCGAGTTCACGTGCCATTGAGCGTGTCATACTGATGATAGCCCCTTTACTGGCGACATAAGCCATTAGCTTGGGGGCTCCCCAAAGTGCGGTATCAGAGGCAATATTGATAATTTTGCCGCGGGAACTCTGCTTTAAAAAGGGGAGAGCGGTTTTGGTGACTAGCCACGTTCCTCTGACGTTCACTGTCATGACCTTATCCCATAGCGCCAAGTCATATTCGTCGAGCAGCTTCCCACCCACTCCGGTTGCCAGAGCTGCATTATTAATCAGCCCATCAATTGCGCCTTGTTGACCAATACTGTTGAATGCATGAGTGATTGAGTCAGGATCCGCTAAGTCGAGAGAAACACCTTGGGCTTCAAACCCTTGTTGTTGTAAGGACTCGACACTTTCTTGTAATCGTTGTTCTAGGATGTCACACAAGATAACTTGAGCACCTTGTTCTGCGGCGGCTTGTGCGAAACTCAAGCCAAGCCCTCTTGCAGCTCCTGTGATTACAATGCGTTTTCCTGCCAAGATATCATGCATTTTCAGTTTCCTTATTGCTGATTAAGTCAAACTGCTTCTTCGCTTCGCGTTGCATAATGCGGCGTAGGCGGGATAAACCCACATCGTGCTGATAAAGAAATTCTTTATCACGTGCATTTGGTGTGAGGTTTTCTAAAATAATGCGATCTTGTTCTAAAACATCCCAATGCAGTCCTTCTAGGCGGTTGCGGTACATAAAGCGCCATAAATCACGTTGCCAGTCTTTCACTTTGCGAATACGCCAAAAGAAAACACGAGTGTGGTGACGGTCTTCAGGTACGACCATGCCGATAATCCAAAAGTGCCCACCAGGGCCGAAGCGTTTTTGATATGGGATAGATAAACGTAGCCAATTTGCACCCGTGCTCGCGAATTCCACCCAGTCAAAGTTGACACCTATTTGGTCATTTTTACGGAAAATAAAGCCATTTTTTGTTGCTTCTAGGATCATTTCTGATTGTTTGTCACCTTCCGCCATTGAGTGTGATGATGAATGGAGATAGGTGCCATGCATTGGGTCCATCACGTTTTCGAGTGCATATTGGTAATTGCACTTCCACGATGCGGTACAGAGGAAATTGCTGTGGTTTTCGTCATCAGCTAATTCTTCAGGGAATTCAAGGGCAGGAGGTGTTTCACCATCAATTACCGCAAAATAGAGAAAGATAGCACCATGAACTTCTTGAACGGGATAGGTTTTTAAACATTTTTGGCCTTCAAGAGGGCATTGACTGACCGCTGGAACATCTTTAACGACGCCATCTCCACCGACTTCGACACCGTGATACCAGCAGGCAATGCGTTCACCTAAGTTCCAACCCATTGATAAACGGGCACCACGGTGAGGGCATCTATCTTCTAAAGCATGAATTTGGCCTTTATCATCACGCCAAAGCACGATTTGTTCTTCTAAGCGAGTAATACCGATAGGGTTACTACTGACTTCCCAACTGGATAAAATGGGGTACCATTGCCCACGTAATCCGACATCCAAATAATCTTGGTAGTTTTGAAGTTGTGTATTTGTCATCATCATTTGCTTCCGTTTATCAAAGGTGTTTTTGTTTTCTTTTCTTAGTATGACAATGTGCTAGTAACCATTGACGAGAAGAAATTCGCGGAAACTGCTTGTGGACCAAGGTTGCCCTTGTCGGTCATATAATTGCTGTTGATTTAATGCACTAACTAATTCTTCAAGTGATTCAGTGCCTGCAGCGAATAGCGTTTCCAGTGCAAAAATGAGCTTGTTTTCATACTCATCAGGCATACGTGAACGTGTTTGCCAAACGATATTCGGTGCACTTCCTGGCGCTTGAATACTGCCTTTACCGCCTTCTCGTGCTGGGATAATTTGATTATTTGCTGGTAAATACGGATTAATATTTTGAATAGGTTCCATTTCTACTCCTCAATCAAACTGATTTCGATTCGGTTATCGTGAATGCGTGTCTGGTAGGTTTTGAGATCTCGCCCACCAGGTTCGCGTAAACATTTACCCGTTTTAATATCGAAAACGGCTTCATGTAATGGGCATTCCACTTTGCCATCTTCAACAAAACCTTGGCTTAACAGGGCATAGGCATGTGGGCAAACATCTTCTAAGGCATAATATTGGTCTTCAACTAAGAAGATCCCAATTTCGGCATCATCAACTTTGGCTGAAAAAGGAAATTCTTCTTGAACTTGTGAGACATCGCAGACAGCAATCCAGCTCATGGTTTTCTCCTTTTGAATGTGTTGTAACATTTTGTTTCATATGCGAAACATTGTTTTTTATTTAAAACCAGATTAATTGTATGGGTGATTATTAGTCAATCAAATGTTGGTTAAATGTAAAATATTCGTTTCAAAATGTGGGGTGTGTCGAGGTTATGATGGAGTTTGGTTTCATATGAGAAACTTTCGATAGGTTTATTCAAATAGGACTACTCGTTTATGGTGTTTGGGAAGGAAGTCATGGAGAAATGTGAAAAATAATCTATAGAATAATAAGCTCAATATATAAATTAATATCAATAGGATATTGCATATAAGCTCTTAATATCCTATTGATGGTATATTCAAATAACTTATTTCACCTCAAAGCGTTGCAAGTCTTTACTGACCGTCACAGGGCCTGAGTATTGTTTTCTGACTTCATTAATCCACACATCATCAGTAATCGATGGGTCATCCGCGGGGACTAAGTGGGTTAGGACAAGGTGTTTTACATTAGCTTGCTTGGCTATTTTTCCGACATCTTCTGCTGTTGTATGGTGAGAAATAATCGCTTTTGCCAGCGTTGAACCGTTGCCGATACGGTTGGCTAAATTTTCCACACCAGAGACTAAGACGACTTCACTAATTAAGTAATCAGCATCTTTAGCAAATTCAATAATTTGGCTATTATCAATCATATCACCAGTAATAACGATAGTTTTTCCGCCAGATTGTATTTTATAAGCGAGAGCTTCGTCTGAGTTAAAAGGTGGGTGTGGAACAAATAAGGCACTAATTTCGACATCATCATTTTTGAGTACAGGGCCTTCTTGAATATCTTTTGCTGTAACTATTTGGCGCAAATCAGGTTTACCTTCATCTTTAACGCGTAAATCAATATCGCGACTAAAAGTATCCCAAACACCTTTTGTCATACTTTCCGTTCCAACAGGGCCATAAACAGCGATATTATGATTTAAACCACTGTTCCATGCATTTAACAGTAGGGCTGGGTAATCGGCAACATGATCACTGTGGAGGTGGGTAATAAAGATAGAATCAAGATTTTTTAATGGGGCTTTTGATTGAACTAATCGCAAACTTGCTCCGTATCCCGCATCAAATAAGTATATTTTATCGTTCTTGATAAATGCCGTCGATTGCGGCAAGCGTTTTTCCTTTAATAAGGAAGGACCGCCTTTTGTTCCAAGCGTAATAATTTCATCTGCACTAGTAAGATGGCTAACACCAAATAGCGCAGCACCGATAGAAAGAGAAACGAAGAGTTGTTTTAGTTTCAAAATATCACCTCTTTATATTATTAATAGATTGAGTTTTATGAATAATATTTATTCATTGCAGGGTATTGGTATATTGTTAACATATGAATAACTCTACGTTTATGTGTGGTGGGATACTATCGTTCTTATGGACTAGGTGAATGATTTAGAAGATTATTTATGTTAATTAATAGAGAATAGTTCTGAAAATAATTATTCAATTTAACTATAATTCTAATATTATTTAATAGAGAAAGTTATATTGTTTGCTCATCCTATTTAAATTGGATTTTAAATTTATATTTAACTCTGTTTAGAATTCTTAATGAGTAAACAATGGGCACTATTTTTTAATGTAATCATTATTGTATTGCTAATTAATGAATCGGTTTTTGAAAAATGAATCGGTCAATTGTACTTCCACGTATTTTCTTGATCTCAAGTGAAGCTTTTTTTATGTTTTAGCGCGAAAATATCCTTACAGTGGTAAGAGGATATCTCAGTGAAAAGTGGTATACAGTTACGCATCAAAGGGAAAGTGCAAGGTGTGGGGTTTCGCCCCTATATTTGGCAGTTAGCCCACCAATGCAAATTATTAGGTGATGTCTGTAATGATGGCGAAGGAGTGCTAGTGCGCTTATGCATTGATTCGGATATCACTGAATTTACTCAGTTATTGTACCAACATTGTCCGCCATTAGCCCATATAGAAAGTATTGAGCCGCAACCTTTTCAATGGGATAAATTACCCGATACTTTTACTATTCGCCGTAGTGGTGAAGGTAAAATGGACACGCAAGTAATTCCAGATGCTGCCACTTGTGATGCGTGCCAACAAGAGCTTTTTGCCCTATCAAATCGGCGTTTTCATTACCCGTTTACAAACTGTACGCATTGCGGCCCCCGTTTCACTATTATTCGTCATATGCCTTATGATAGACCCAATACCGCAATGGCCGATTTTCCTTTGTGTCCTAATTGCTTAGAGGAATATCAATCCCCCGCAGATAGACGATTTCATGCGCAACCTAATGCGTGCGCGGTGTGTGGCCCTGAAATTAAATTGTGCGACCCATCAGGAAAAACGATTGCAAATAAAGAGAACGCATTAGTCTTGGCAGCTCAGCAGTTATTGGCAGGTAAAATTGTTGCCATTAAGGGGATCGGGGGTTTTCACCTTGCTTGTGATGCGAGTAATGATCAGGCGGTAGAAGCTTTGCGCGTACGTAAATGCCGCCCAACTAAGCCACTTGCGGTAATGGTTCCATCACTGAATTGGTTAGAGTTGCACAATATGCCGCTTAGTGATGGCCTATGTGCATTATTAAAAAGCCCTGCCGCACCGATTGTGTTGATTAAAAATTGGAAAAATCATGTATTAAGCCAATATATTGCACCAAAGCTAGCGGAAATAGGTGTTATGTTACCTTCTAATCCGTTGCAACACCTATTGATGGCACAAGTTAATTGCCCATTAGTGATGACATCAGGAAATGTATCAGGAAAGCCCCCTGTATTGAGTGAGCAAGCTGCTCTGGCTGATTTAACGGATATTGCTGATTTTTTCCTCACTCATAACCGCGATATTGTCCAACGTGCAGATGACTCACTGGTGCGTTATCATGATGGGCAAGCGGAAATGCTCCGTCGTGCGCGGGGCTATGTCCCTGATTCGATTGATTTACCTAAAGGGTTTGAAAATTCCCCACCAATACTGGCTTTAGGGGCTGATCTTAAAAATACCTTTTGTTTATTGCGAGACAAAAGTGCAGTAATGAGCCAACACCTAGGCGACCTTGATGACATGGATATTTTTGAACAATACCAGTCTGCGATTGCATTATTTGAATCTATTTATCGTTTTACGCCAACCGCTATAGTTTCTGATATGCATCCTAATTATGTGAGTACGCGCTATGGCGAGGCGTTATCACAGCAATTACGAATCCCATTGATAAAAGTGCAGCATCATCATGCGCATATCGCAGCGGTAATGGTTGAGCATGGTTTACCACTAAATGGAAGTAAAGTCATTGGGTTAGCTTTGGATGGTTTGGGGTATGGTGATGACCACCGGCTATGGGGAGGTGAATGCTTACTAGTGGATTATAAATCCAGTCAATACCTAGGAGGCTTGCCCCCAGTTGCACTGCCGGGAGGGGAATTAGCTTCTCGGCAGCCATGGCGTAATTTCCTTGCGCATTGTTTACAATTTGTCCCCCAGTGGCAAAAGCAAGAGAGCGTTGCTTATTTAATGTCATTTCCTTGGCAAGGCTTACAAAAGGCGATTGATAAAGGAATTAATAGCCCAACGGCTTCATCTACTGGGCGGCTTTTTGATGCGGTTGCTGCGGCGTTAGGTATTTGTACGGCACAAACTAGTTGGGAAGGGGAGGCCGCTTGCCAACTGGAAGCGATTGCAATGAAATCTCCCGTGAGCGTACATCCGGTGACTATGCCGTTAGTTGGTCAACAATTAGATTTACATACATTTTGGCAGCAATGGATGGCGTACTGTACGCCTAAACCACAACGCGCACATGCATTTCATGTAGCGTTAGCGGAAGGTTTTGCTGAGCTAGCAAGGAAATCAGCGAACCAATATGGTACTAAGAAAATTGTTTTGTCAGGTGGTGTGATTCATAACCAACTATTGCGAGAACTATTAATGAATAATCTATCTGAGTTCGATGTGTTATATGCAAAACAATTTCCTATGGGAGATGGTGGGCTATCATTGGGGCAAGTCGCTATCGCTTCTGCGATGTTGAAAAATTAATCTATTACTGATGGGCAGTATTATATTTATAGGATTGTATATCTACCTATTTTTCAGCTTTTCATTTTAATAGATTATATTGTCTTTTTGATATTGATTCTTATTTGACATATTTGTTTTTATATTAATAGTTGGATTGTTATTAATACACCTATTCTGCTTAATTAATTATATTACGACAATAAATCTAAGTATCATAATGAAAAATAAATGGTTTTTTATTTTAAATGATGTGATGTATAACGCAGTATTGAAAATCAAATCTATTTTTTTTATATTTTTCCTCTTGTTTTAACACAGGTTACTGAATCGATTTTTCTAGCAAATATATAAAAAAAATAAAATTTCTTATTGCCTATTGATGAAGATCAAATGATTTAGGAGCGGTAGGAATAGGATCTTATTTTATATTTATGCATCAGGTTACTTAAATAAGAATTTATTTCATTAGAGTTGGTTTTGTTGGCTTCTTAAATAGATAAATACAAACAAAAAGCGTATGCATCATTTGTGTATAGGGCCTTGTGGTATTTATAACCTTAAGATAATAAACAAAAATTTCCTTCTAATGAATAGGTTTTAAGCCACCCATAATAATAGGAAAAAAGAATGATAGGAGATAACTCTATTATTTCTTCGCATGGCATTAACCGCCGTGATTTTATGAAGTTATGTACAGCATTAGCAGCGACAATGGGATTAAGCGGGAAGGCTGCTGCCCAAATAGCTGAATCTATTAGTGATCCAGCTCGACCTCCTGTCATTTGGATTGGTGCCCAAGAGTGTACGGGGTGTACGGAATCTTTGCTGTGTTCAACCCATCCAACTTTGGAAAATTTAATTCTCGATACTATTTCATTGGAATACCACGAGGTGTTGTCTGCCGCCTTTGGTGAGCAAGTTGAGCAAAATAAACATGATGCAATTGAAAAGTACAAAGGAAAATATGTTTTAGTCGTCGATGGTTCTATCCCACTAAAAGATAACGGTATTTATTGCATGGTGGCGGGGAAACCGATTGTTGAGCATATTCGTGAAGTGGCTGAACACGCCGCGGCCGTGATTGCGATTGGTTCTTGTGCTTCGTGGGGCGGTGTTGCTGCGGCAGGAGATAACCCAACAGGAGCCGTGGGTTTAGATCAAGTCATTAAAGATAAAACCGTTATCAATATTCCAGGTTGCCCGCCTAATCCACATAACTTCCTTGCGACGGTCGCGCACTTAATTACGTTTAATCGTCCACCAAAACTGGATAGCAAAAATCGCCCAATGTTCGCGTACGGTCGATTAATTCATGAACACTGCGAACGTCGCCCTCATTTTGATGCGGGCCGCTTCGCAAAAGAGTTCGGTGATGATGGTCATCGTGAAGGTTGGTGTTTATACCATTTAGGCTGTAAGGGGCCTGAAACTTACGGGAACTGTTCCACATTGCAATTCTGTGATGTCGGTGGTGTTTGGCCTGTGGCGATTGGTCACCCTTGTTATGGCTGTAACGAGGAAAATGTCGGCTTTCACAAAGCGATACATCAGTTGGCGAGCGTGGAAAACCCAACACCACGGGTGGATAAACCGGATGTCAATAATCGCGAAGGTGGCCAAATTTCATCTACAGCTGTGGGGTTAATTGGTGGTGTTGTCGGGTTAGTGGCTGGAGTTAGCGTGATGGCAGTACGTGAATTAGGTCGTCAAAAACGCCAACAAGATACTGACTCACGGGGAGAATAACCGTGAATAGACGAAATTTTCTTAAACTCTCCGCAGGGGGAGCATTACTTGCGGGAAGTTCACCCAGCTTGGCGGGGCCTGAAAACCGCCCGCCAATTCCTAATTCTTTAGGGATGCTATATGACTCGACCCTGTGTATTGGGTGTCAGGCGTGCGTGACAAAATGCCAAGATATTAACCACCCAGAACGTAACCCGGTCGGGGAACAAACTTGGTCAAATAATGACAAACTCACCCCTTATACCAACAATATTATTCAGGTTTGGAGCAGTGGAACAGGCGTTCATAAAGACCAAGAAAAAGATGGCTATGCCTACATTAAAAAGCAGTGTATGCACTGTGTTGACCCTAATTGCGTGTCGGTTTGCCCTGTTCAAGCGCTGAAAAAAGACCCAAAAACCGGCATTGTTCATTACGATGCCAGCGTATGTACTGGCTGCCGCTATTGCATGGTGGCGTGTCCCTTTAATATTCCGAAATATGCTTACGATGACAAATTTGGTGCGATTCATAAATGCGAGTTATGCAACCAAAAAGGTGTCGAACGTTTAGACAAGGGTGGCTTGCCCGGTTGTGTCGAAGTTTGCCCAACGGGAGCGGTAATTTTCGGGACGCGGGAAGAATTGCTCGCAGAAGCCAAAAAACGCTTAACACTCAAAGTGGGGGATGAGTACGGTTACCCAAGACAAACCTTACATAGCAATGACCCGAATGTGATTAAAGTGCCGAAATATGAGTCTCATGTTTATGGGGAGCTTGAAGGCGGTGGCACACAAGTCATTGTTCTTTCAGGTGTGCCCTATCAAAATCTTGGGTTGCCTGAATTGGAGCAGTTGTCTACTGGGGCTCGTTCTGAATATGTCCAGCACACCCTTTATAAAGGGATGGTATTGCCGCTCGCGGCGTTGGCAGGGTTGAGTTTCTTGGTGTATCGCAATACCAAGAATGATAAACACGAAGGAGACGACTCAAATGACGACGCATCATAAAGAGCAGCCGTTAGGCGGGCGTTTAGTCAGTTGGCCAATTATGGTATTTGGGCCATTAGTGCTGATTTGTGTCATCTTGATTGTTAAACGTTTGGTCTTCGGCTTAGGCTCAGTTTCTGACCTAAATGGTGGCTATCCTTGGGGGATCTGGATTGCTTTTGACTTACTAATTGGTACCGGTTTTGCTTGTGGCGGTTGGGCGCTGGCTTGGGCGGTGTATGTATTTAACCGCGGTGAATATCACCCGTTAGTGCGCCCTGCGTTATTAGCCAGTTTGTTCGGTTACTCCCTCGGTGGTTTATCCATTACCATTGACGTAGGTCGTTACTGGAACTTGCCTTACTTTTACATCCCCGGTTTCTTTAACACCAATTCGGTGCTATTTGAAACGGCAGTGTGTATGACGATTTATATCGGTGTGATGGCACTGGAGTTTGCTCCTGCACTGTGTGAACGTTTTGGTTGGAAGGTTTCATTAAAACGCTTAAATAAAGTGATGTTTTTTATCATTGCGCTAGGGGCGTTATTGCCGATGATGCACCAGTCATCAATGGGGTCATTGATGATTTCAGCAGGGTATAAAGTCCATCCTATTTGGCAAAGCTATGAAATGCTACCACTACTCTCATTGTTGACCGCATTTATTATGGGCTTTTCTATCGTCATTTTTGAAGGGTCATTACTTCAAGCCGCATTACGTGGGCAGGGTGCTGATGAACGGCCATTGTTTGTTCGTATCACTCGGATCTTGCAGGTACTGTTAGTGCTGTTTTTGGTCTGTCGTTTTGGTGAGCTGATTTATCGAGATAAGTTGCACCATATCTTCAACACCGATTTCTACGCCATGATGTTTTGGATAGAAACCGCATTAATGGTTTTCCCATTGGTTATTTTCCGCATGCCATCACTGAGGAATGATTCACGGTGGTTATATGCAAGCGGTTTAAGCATGTTGATTGGTGCTGCCATGTGGCGGATGAGCTATTCCCTCGTTGCATTCAACCCAGGGGGCGGATACGACTACTTCCCAACAACAGAAGAACTTTTAATTTCAATAGGTTTCGTGGCAATAGAGGTATGCGCTTATATCTTATTGATCCGCTTATTACCTGTTATTCCAGCATTGAAAAAAACAACGATGAGCCATTCAGAGGCCCGAGGTAAAGCATGAGCCAACGTATAACAATAGACCCAGTCACTCGTATCGAAGGTCACTTACGCATTGATTGTGAAATTGAAGATGGAAAAGTCACCAAGGCTTGGGCTTCAGGCACGATGTGGCGTGGTATGGAAGAGATAGTCAAAGGAAAAGACCCTCGTGATGCATGGATGATCATGCAGCGTATTTGTGGGGTTTGTACCACCGTGCACGGTATTGTGTCGGTACGCACGATTGAGAGCGCCTTAAATATTGATGTGCCAGTGAATGCGCAGTATATCCGTAATATGATTTTAGCCGCGCATACTATTCAAGACCATATTGTCCATTTTTATCAATTATCGGCGTTAGATTGGGTAGATATCACCTCTGCGCTGAATGCAGACCCAAATAAAGCAGCAGAAATTTTGAGAGGCGTTTCGACGTGGCCACTGAATAGCCCAGAAGAGTTCACGCGAGTTCAAGATAAAATTAAAAAACTGGTTGCCAGTGGGCAATTGGGTATTTTTGCTAATGGATATTGGGGGCACCCAGCGATGAAACTATCGCCTGAGGTGAACTTAATTGCTGTAGCTCACTACTTACAAGCCCTCGAATGTCAGCGTGATGCTAACCGTATTGTGGCGTTATTAGGAGGTAAAACGCCGCATATTCAAAACCTTGCTGTTGGTGGTGTCGCAAACCCTATCAACCTTGATGGTGTTGGGGTTCTGAACCTTGAACGCTTGATGTATGTAAAATCCTTTATTGACCGTTTAGGGGATTTTATCGAGCAAGTGTATAAGATTGACGCAGCGGTGATTGCAGCAGGCTACCCTGAATGGCTCGAAGTCGGTCAAGGTGCGAAACATTACATGTGTATGCCTGAAATGCCAATGGACGGTAAAAATGGGAGTTTCCTATTACCTGGCGGGTATCTAGAGAACAGTGACTTTAGTACTTATCGCCCCATTACTAGCCATACAGATGAGTATTTGATCAACGGTATCAAAGAAAGTAGCAAACATGCATGGTACAAAGAAAATGAGCCACAAGCACCGTGGGAAGGCACCACGAACCCGGATTACACCGGCTGGGATGATGACGGTAAATATTCATGGGTAAAAGCACCAACTTTCTATGATAAAACCGTTGAGGTCGGGCCGCTCGCTGATTTGTTGTGTAAATTAGCGGCAAAACATGAACCGACAGAAAAACACTTTAATGATGTGGTAAACCTGTATCAAACACTGACAGGTAACAATATTAGTGTGGATCAACTGCATTCCACATTGGGGCGGATTATCGGACGTAGTGTTCGTTGTTGTGTACTGAATGAAACCTTGTCAATTCAATGGCAAGCGCTGGTGGACAACATCGCAAAAGGGGATCACACCACCTTTGTAAAACCCGTATTCCCAGAAAATGCCACCATTAAAGGTGTCGGTTTTGGTGAAGTACCTCGAGGTTTATTATCTCACTGGGTCGTGATCAAAGACGGTAAAATTGAAAATTACCAAGCGGTAGTGCCTTCTACTTGGAATTCAGGCCCACGTAATTTCAATGATGAGCCAGGCCCTTATGAGCAAGCATTGGTAGGAACTCCTGTCGCTGACCCATCTAAACCCCTTGAAGTGGTGCGAACCATTCACTCATTTGACCCTTGTATGTCTTGTGCAGTGCACATTGTTGACCCTGAAGGTGGCGAAGTCACTAAGGTTAAGGTGCTGTAATGCGCATTTTAGTCTTAGGTGTTGGCAATATACTGTTGAGCGATGAAGGGATTGGGGTACGCATCGTTGAGGCTTTAGAACAGCGCTATCACCTACCTGAATGCGTAGAAGTGCTTGATGGTGGAACTGCTGGAATGGAGTTAATTGGCCCAATGGCAGATAGAGACCATTTGATCATTGCCGATGTTGTGTTATCGAGCCAGAAGGCTGGCTCGATTTTAGTCTTGCGTGATGACGAAGTCCCTGCGCTGTTTACACGTAAAATTTCCCCACATCAACTCGGTTTATCAGATGTGCTATCCGCTTTGCATTTAACCGATGAATTCCCACAGCGGCTAACATTAGTTGGCGTTGTGCCTGAATCCCTCGAGCCGCATATCGGTTTGACGGCAACAGGGCTGGCCGCTTTAGAGCCAGCTTTACAAAAGGTTATTGAGGTTTTGCGAAGCGAAGGCTTGGAAATCATAGCGAAAGAAGAGAGTTTGCATGCCGGATGACATATTAGGTTATGAAACTAACCCTCGGCCTCAGGTTGAGGCCGCATTTACGCGCGTTGCTGAACAATCGATGCATGATTTGTCATTTTTGCATCCAACGATGCCTGTGCACGCCAGTGAGTTTGCCCTGTTTGAAGGGCAATGGGTGGGTGCGGTGATTACGCCATGGATGCTCAGCGCGATTATTCTACCGGGGCCTGAGCAATATTGGCCTCGCCGCGTGGTCGGTGACAAGGTTGGGTTAATCCTCCCCTATGGTGAAATGACTTATACCGTAGGTGAATTAGACGGCTTAACTCAATATTTTGCTTGCTCATTAATGTCGCCATTAGAAAAAAAAATGACACCAGAACAAGGTATTCACCTAACGGATGATTGCCAGCGAATATTGTTATCGCTCCCAGTTAGTGACCCGAATATTCCTCAAGCACCTGAACGTAGAGCATTGTTTGCCCGCCACTTAAGGGGGCAGGATGCATGAGGTTTCGTTATGCCAAAGTACGATAGAAATTATTGAACAGCAGGCGAAAAAAAATGCAGTTAACCGAGTCACCGGTGTTTGGCTTGAAATCGGCGCACTCTCTTGTGTTGAAGAGGGTGCGTTTCGCTTCAGTTTTGATGTCGTTTGCCGAGGTACGGTTGCAGAAGGCTGCCAGCTCCACATTATTTACCAGCCCGCACAAGCATGGTGTTGGGATTGCAGTGAAATAGTGGAAATAGACAGCCACCAATCGGTTTGTCCATGCTGTCAGGGGTTGAACCTGAAAGTGGAAAGTGGGGATAGTTTGCGCATCAAAGAGTTGGAAGTGGAGTAGCTTTTTGAGCTGAGCTTGAGGTGTATCAACTAGACTCAATGGACTATGTATTAATCTAATTTAACAATTTAGCGGTTGGGAGTGAAACTTATGTGTAGTACTTGTGGATGTGCGTCGGGAGAGCGCAAAATTGAGGGGGATGACCATCATCATGACCACCATCACGGCCATGATCACCACCACGGTCACGATCATCATGATCACGACCATGATCATGAACCTAATGGGCAAACGGTGATCATTCATCACCATTATTATCATCAAGGTGATGTCCACAACCATTATCACCAATATGAACCCGCACCTGCTGAAAGCAAGTCTAAAAAGCATAAACACAAACATAAGCATAAACATAAACATATTTATCAAACGGCTGAGGCAAGTTTTAAACCAGCTGGGGAACACCATGACCTTGATTATGGCCACGGTGAAGCAGGTACCCATGCACCGGGGATTAGCCAAAAACGCATGCTACAAATTGAGATGGATGTGTTAGATAAAAATAACCATCTGGCGGAACATAACCGTGAGGATTTTTGCCAGAAGAATATTTTAGCGCTAAACCTCGTTTCTAGCCCCGGTTCAGGAAAAACCACCTTGTTGACAGAAACGTTGTTAAGACTGCGTGACAGAATTAATTGCGCAGTGATTGAAGGTGACCAACAAACCACTAATGATGCACAACGGATCCGCGAAACGGGTGTGCCTGCGATTCAAGTGAACACAGGAAAAGGCTGTCACTTAGATGCACAAATGGTCCACGATGCAACAGCACGTTTAGAGTTAGCCGATAACAGTTTGTTATTTATTGAAAATGTCGGGAATCTCGTGTGCCCTGCCAGTTTTGACTTAGGGGAACGCCATAAAGTAGCGGTACTGTCAGTCACGGAAGGGGAAGATAAACCTCTCAAATATCCACATATGTTTGCGGCAGCAGATATCATGTTATTGAACAAAATCGACTTACTGCCATACCTGAATTTTGATGTTGATGCTTGTATCGCCAATGCTAAGCAAGTGAACCCCAATATCCAAGTTATCCAAGTGTCTGCGACATGCGGCGAAGGGATGGATGCATGGCTGGCATGGTTGGAGACACAGCTATGTGCTTAGGTATTCCGGGCAAAATAGTTGCCGTTGGTGAAGATATTCACCAACTCGCTCAAGTGGATGTTTGTGGTGTAAAACGCGATGTGAATATTGGCCTCATTTGTGAAGGGGAAACCGCCGATTTATTAGGCCAATGGGTATTGGTACACGTCGGGTTTGCCATGAGTATCATCAATGAAGAAGAAGCGCAATCTACCTTGGATGCGTTAACCGCGATGAGCCAGCTAGACCACGAGGTCAGCGATTTTAGTGGTTTAAATGCAGGAGCGGCAGATGCAGTACGTCGATGAATTTCGCGACCCTGTTCTTGCAAAAGCGCTGTTGGCGCATATTCATCAACGGGTGAATGAAATACCCCAAGCGAAACGACGCCCATTACAACTCATGGAAGTCTGTGGTGGCCACACCCACGCGATTTTTAAATTTGGTATTGACCAGTTATTACCCGCTGACATTGAATTTGTTCATGGGCCCGGTTGCCCTGTGTGCGTTTTGCCAATGGGACGAATTGATAGTTGTATTGAAATTGCACAGCACCCAGAGGTTATCTTTTGTACTTATGGCGATGCAATGCGCGTTCCGGGGGAAAGGGGCTCTTTACTTGACGCTAAACGTAATGGGGCGGATGTCCGTATCGTTTATTCACCACTAGATGCCTTGGCATTGGCAGAGCAGCATCCCCATCGCCAAGTGGTTTTCTTTGGCTTAGGCTTTGAAACCACTATGCCAAGCACGGCAATCACCTTGCAGCAAGCAAAGCGCCGCCAGTTGACAAACTTTAGTGTATTTTGCCAACACATTACGATTATTCCCACCTTGCGCAGCTTACTCGAACAACCAGATGTGCGAATTGACGGCTTTTTAGCACCAGGACACGTGAGTATGGTAATCGGGGCGCATCCCTACCAGTTTATTAGCGAAGACTTCCATAAACCCTTGGTGGTCACAGGGTTCGAACCCTTAGATATTTTGCAGTCGTTAGCCATGCTAGTTGACCAAATCGCTGATGGTCGTTGTGAGGTAGAAAACCAATATAAACGCGTTGTGGCCGATGAAGGTAACCTGTTGGCACTTAAAGCGTTAGAGGAAGTTTTTGAACTTAAACAAACCAGTGAATGGCGCGGGTTGGGGGAAATTGCAGGTTCAGGGGTTCAATTAACTCAAGCTTACCAATTTTTTGATGCTGAGAAGCGTTTTCAGGTACAACCCCATAAAGTGGCGGATGACCCGCAAGCACGTTGCGGTGAGGTGTTAACAGGGCGCTGTAAACCGAACGAATGTATGTTGTTTGGGCGCCGTTGTACGCCACAAACGGCTTTTGGCGCATTAATGGTTTCTTCTGAAGGTGCCTGTGCAGCTTATTACCAATATCGTCGGGAGGCATAAATGAGTCGTGATGCTAACAATGTGGTGACGATGGCCCACGGAAGTGGTGGGCAGGCGATGCAGCAATTGATTGAACAGTTGTTTTTGCAGGCGTTTGCAAACCCAGCGTTGAATGAGAGGGAGGACCAAGCTCGACTTGCCTTGTCGGAAATGACCGCATTGGGTGACCGTTTGGCATTTAGTACCGATAGCTATGTCATCGACCCGATTTTTTTCCCGGGAGGCAATATTGGTAAATTAGCTGTTTGCGGCACAGTGAATGACGTTGCAGTTAGTGGGGCTACCCCAAAATACCTTTCTTGCGGTTTTATCTTGGAAGAAGGTTTTTCCCTGACTGAATTGCAGGTCATTGTCGAATCTATGGCGGCAACGGCAAAAGCGGTCGGTGTGGATATTGTGACTGGCGATACCAAGGTAGTGCAGCGCGGGGCCGCAGATAAAATCTTTATCAATACGGCAGGTATTGGCGTGATCCCGTCCAATATCCAGTGGGGAGCTCAGCATATTCAAGTTGGGGATAAAGTGATTGTTAGCGGTACGTTGGGTGACCACGGCGCGACTATCTTAAACCTGCGCGAACAACTCGGGTTAGAAGCGGAGCTTTGCAGTGATTGTGCTGTATTAACGCCATTGATAGCTCCGCTGCGTGAAATTGACGGCATTCGGGCATTACGAGACGCAACTCGTGGTGGCGTAACGGCAATCCTACATGAATTTGCCCAAGCCAGTGGTTATGGAATTGCCGTAAATGAGGGGGATTTACCAGTTTCTTCTGCAGTTAGGGGCGTGTGCGAGCTATTGGGTTTGGAACCGTTAAACTTTGCCAATGAAGGTAAACTAGTGATTGTGGTGAAACCTGAAGCGGAAAATGCAGTGCTTGCTGCACTACACCAACACCCATTAGGGAAAGATGCAGCCACGATTGGCTGTGTGACTGAGCAAAAACAAGTCAAATTAGTTGGGATCTTCGGCACATCAAGGTTATTAGATTTACCCCACAGCGAGCCTTTACCCCGTATTTGTTAATTAAAAACGCCCTATAGATAAAACCTATAGGGCGTCCAAATTTATTAACGTCTTAACATGCCTTTATCGATGATAAATTCGATAATGGTCTCTAAGCCGACTTTTTTCTTTAAGTTAGTAAACACATAGGGCTTTACTGGTCGCATTCTTGCGGTATCGGCTTCCATCACTTCTAATGAAGCGCCGACATACGGAACAAGGTCAATTTTGTTTATCACCAGTAAATCGGAATGGGTGATCCCTGGCCCACCTTTACGTGGAATTTTTTCGCCTTCAGCAACATCAATAACATAAATGGTTAAGTCTGCCAGCTCTGGGCTAAACGTCGCGCTGAGGTTATCGCCGCCGCTTTCCACAAATACGATATCAAGGTTTTTATGGCGGATGGCTAACTCTTCAACTGCCGCTAAATTCATTGATGCATCTTCACGAATAGCGGTATGAGGGCAGCCGCCAGTTTCAACACCAATAATGCGGTCTGCATCTAGTGCTTCGGCACGGGTTAAAATTTTGGCATCTTCTTGGGTGTAAATATCATTGGTGACAACGGCAATTTGGTAAGTGTCGCGCATGGCTTTACATAACACTTCTAATAATGCGGTTTTTCCTGAGCCAACCGGCCCACCGACACCAATTCTTAAGGGTTGATTATATTCTTGCATAGCATTTTCTCATGAACGAAAAAGTCGTGTGTATTGGGTTTCATGCCGACTACTGGCAATAATTTGTGCAGGTGTAAAACTACCAATATCGTCTAATGGCCAGATTGCCGATTGCGCAACCACTTCGGGTATGCGCTCAGCAAGGGTAAATAAAATATTTTGCCCCGCGCTTTGCCCTAAAGGGATAAGCTTAACACCGGACATCACCGTGTTTTCTAGCCAACCCCATGCATACGCGGTGCACAATTTTTCAACGTCAATTTGCCAATTTACCGCGGCGAGGGCGAAGGCCATTAGCTGGGTTTGTTTCACGCAGGTTTGCAGGTTAGCATCCAGTTCAATGCCTAGTTGAGGCAGCAATCGTGCAAAAGCAATTCCTCGTTGCCGCTCTTCTTGGCGTAGTTCTTTGGTTTCACGGCTGGCAATCATAAATTCACACCAATATTTCACCGCTTCAATATCACCAAGGGAAAGGGAAGCCTGAATTTGCCGTAAAACGGGAAGCTCTAATGTTGCAATGGCATGCGTCATTTGTGCGGTTAGCCAGCCTGCAAGGGTATTTGGTGTTGTTACCCAGCCTTTTTCAATCGCCCATTCTAAGCCTTGTGAATAGGTAAACGAGCCAACAGGTAAAGAAGGACTAACTAACTGGTATAAGCGCAGATCTGCTAACATAGGCACACTCCCTGAACCTGATTAGTGATGGTGATCATCGTGGCCGTGATGGTGGTGGTGACCACCTGATGAGCCGCCATAAGCCCCCGGTTCCGGTTGGTATTTTTCTAAACCGACACTAACCGTGGCACCTAACCCACGCGCCATATCATCTAACACATGATCATGAAAATAACGGCACCAACCCGCTTCAATTTGCAAAGGAACATGGCGGTTGCCTAAGTGATAGCAAACGCGGGCGAGCAACAGAGCGTCATCGCTGTAAACGGTAGAAACTTGCTCTTTCGCGGCTTCGATTGTGACTAACTCACCATCTTCAGTGGATAAAACGTCGCCTTCCTTCAGGATGGTTCCGCGCGGCAAAAATAGCCCAGCTTCTTGCCCATCACTTAAGGTAACTTTTAAACGGCTTTTGGTGCGTTCATCCATGGTTAAGCACAGGGTTAATGCGCTTGGTGAATGGGGTTGTGGGGCAACCACTTTAATAAATTTTTTCATTTTCTGGCTCTTTTAATTAGGGGTCAGAATAAAAAGTAACGTTGTGCCATCGGTAACTCAGTCGCAGGTTCGCATACCAGTGGGATACCATCGGCTTTGACGATATAAGTTTGCGGGTCAAGTTCGATATGTGGCACATAACTGTTGTGCACCATAGAGGCTTTGCTAATGCTTCGGCAGCCTTCAACTCGGCCTATTTGGCTCTGTAAGCCTAATTTTTCAGGAACACCTGCTTCAATACCTGCTTTTGACATAAAAATCATTGAGGTATGGTATTTTGCTTTACCTAACGCTCCAAACATCGGGCGGTAATGTACAGGCTGTGGTGTTGGGATTGCGGCGTTAATGTCACCCATTGGCGCATAGGCGACCATTCCCCCTTTCATAATTAGGGCGGGTTTGATGCCAAAAAATGCAGGGTCCCATAATACGATATCAGCTAACTTGCCTATTTCTATCGAACCGACTTCATGGGCGATACCGTGAGCGATAGCGGGGTTAATGGTGTATTTCGCCACATAACGTTTGATACGGTTATTATCGCTTTCTGGTGTGTCACCTTCTAAAGTTCCGCGCTGTAATTTCATTTTATGGGCGCACTGCCAAGTGCGAGTGATAACTTCACCAACGCGACCCATGGCTTGTGAGTCTGAAGACATCACAGAAATTGCGCCCATATCGTGCAAAATATCTTCCGCAGCAATGGTTTCACGGCGAATACGAGATTCCGCAAAAGCCACATCTTCTGGAATTGATGGGTCGAGATGGTGGCAAACCATTAACATATCCAAGTGCTCATCAACGGTATTGATGGTGTATGGCATAGTTGGGTTGGTCGATGCAGGCAGAATATTCGGTTCCCCGACGGATTTGATCACGTCAGGGGCATGGCCACCGCCAGCACCTTCCGTATGAAACACGTGGATCACTCGTCCTGCAATGGCCTTCACGGTTTCTTCATAAAAACCGCCTTCATTTAACGTATCTGAATGGATAGCCACTTGCACATCCATTTCATCAGCCACACTCAAGCAGTTGTGAATAGCCATTGGGGTAGCACCCCAGTCCTCGTGAATTTTTAAGCCAATGGCACCCGCTTCAATTTGTTCGCGAATCGCTTCGGGCCTACTGACGCAGCCTTTACCAAATAGCCCGACGTTGATCGGTAGTTCATCAACGGCTTCTAACATGCGGTACATATTCCAAATGCCGGGGGTGACGGTGGTGGCATTGGTGCCAGCAACAGGGCCAGTTCCACCGCCTATAAAGGTGGTAACACCGGAAACAAGACCTTCTTCTGCTTGTTGTGGGCAAATAAAATGGATGTGGGTATCAACGCCGCCCGCGGTGATAATTTTACCTTCGCCTGCAACTACTTCGGTACCGGGGCCGATAACGATATCGACATTGGGTTGAACATCAGGGTTACCTGCTTTACCAATCCCCGCAATGCGGCCATTTTTAATGCCAATATCGGCTTTAACAATGCCCCAATGGTCTAAAATAATGGCGTTGGTGATTAGCACATCGACACACAGGTCACTGGTGACTTGGCTTTGGCCCATGCCGTCACGAATAACTTTACCGCCACCAAATTTGACCTCTTCACCATACGTGGTGAAATCTTTTTCGATCTCTAGAAATAATTCTGTATCAGCTAAGCGTAAACGGTCACCTGTTGTTGGACCAAACATATCTGCATACGCTTGACGAGAGATTGTTTTCATTATTAATTCTCACTCTCTAATTTACCCATGACTTTGCCATGGAAACCATATATTTCTCGCTTGCCGCTAAAAGCCACGAGTTCAACTGTGCGGCTTTGTCCTGGTTCAAAACGTACTGCCATGCCCGCAGGGATATTCAAACGAAAACCGAGTGTATTTTCGCGTTCAAATTTTAGGGCGTCGTTGACTTCATAAAAATGATAGTGAGAGCCAATTTGAATCGGGCGGTCACCATGGTTGGCAACTTGTATCGTTTGGGTTTCTCGGCCTGCATTTAGTTCGATATCACCCAAAGCGTGGTTGACTTTAATTTCACCGGGGATCATTTTGTTACCTATACAATCGGGTCGTGAATAGAAACCAGTTTTGTGCCATCAGGAAATGTACATTCCACTTGGATGTCTTTGATCATTTCTGGCACGCCTTCCATTACCTGCTCTGCGGTTAACAGGGTTCGGCCTTCGCTCATTAATTGGGCGACAGTTTTACCATCACGTGCGCCTTCCATAATCGAACAACTGATCAGCGCGACGGCTTCAGGGTAATTGAGCTTTAGCCCACGGGCTAAACGCCTTTCAGCAACGAGGCCTGCTGTAAAAAGCAATAATTTATCTTTTTCTCTTGGGGTTAATTCCATTTTTTGCTCCTAAAAAACGTTTAAGTTGCCCAAATACGCGGTGGTTCTGGGCAATAACCTAACCAATATTGTCTTGTTGCCTGCCAAATATGGGCAAAGCAAGCCATCATCGGCTCGGTTTGAGAACCTAATAACCGTAATACTAAAATGCCGTCTACATCAGTTAGCCCATATTCAAGCGGTCTCACTTCCGTAGAGAAAAACACGGCCAAACTCTCGTGAAGTTCGGCTTTTAACTCATCGCTAGCGGGGTAGATATACAAGGAACCGACCATAGGAAATTCACGCATGACGGCTGATTGTTTTTGCGAACCTTCGATAAATATGGATTCCGCCAAGGTGAGTTTGTCATCAATATAAAACTGCAAGCGGCCCCGAATATCACCGTTGTCGAATTGCTCGTTTAATACTGGGCGCCCTAAACATTGGATTTCCCAGCCGACAAATTTTGATGAACTAGCGATTCGAACGTGGGTTTCTAAGCGAACTTGAGCCTCAGGGAAAAAAATATTTTCTTGAGGTAGCCATTCTAAGAACCCATTGGGCGCAACAGTTAATGTTTGTACTTGTCGCGCAACACCGCCCGCACTGCGATAAAATTTTGTCGCACCGGGCGTGGTCAATAACGCATGGGCGTATGGTTGAACATCAATATTAATAAGGAGTTTATCCCCCCCGACAACGCCACCGGGTGGATGAAGTAAATAGGTGTGTGCAATTCCTTGCTCGGGGTAGAATGGCCGCTGAACCATTAAAGGGCCGATATGTTGTTTATCCGTTAAGCGGGTGACGCCACGTTTTAGTTCATATCGTAAGAAGATTTCAGCTAACCAGCCTGATCCTGAAAAATCAGACATACTTTCTCCTGCAACTCAGTCAACTAAAAAATACGCGAACATGTTTAGCTATACCCCAGCCAAAATTGGGTATTTGTGATGTAAAAGCTAATGCAAGTAGGGTAGGATGTGAATGAACGCCAAAAATCATTATTATTATGCAGTGTCGTAGGCTGCATGTGTATGCCGCGCGATTCTACACCTTATATCGAAAATTGCCTTTCAATTAAACAGCATTTTATTTAGAAAATATAACAACCATCAAAATAACAGTAAAAAATGAGCGTATATCTATATTGCGATTTCAACGCAACCGGACTATATTCTCAGCCGCACTGATATAGAGCTGATATGTTTTGTTTCATTACTTTATATCTATTCAACAATCCCTTTTCTTGGGAAGTCATTCTGACATTAACAGCAGTTTATAGAGATTATGGAATATAAATTCTTTCTTTCAGAAAGCCAGATGGTGTTAAAAGCGTTTTATATTGAAAGCGCGATGATAGCCATGCTAACTGGCGCGAAAGGAAATATCGTGATCAATGGCCAATCCATTGAAATTGAAAGCGATGTCACCTTAATTATTCCTAAATACAGCCAAGTTTCCTGCAATATTGTGTGTAATACCGTGAAGCAGCCGCTTGAGTTGCACACGTTATCGATGTCAGCAGAAGAATTACAAGCGGTATTTTTATTACTGAAAACATTGATGAAGTCCGGTGCGCCTCTGACTAGCCACCAACCCATCTACCATATTTCTCCCCCAGAAACTGTGAGAGATAACTTTAGTTTGCTAAAACAATGCTTACCATTAAAAAAACAGAGTGCATCCCAAGAAGCATTGTTAATGAAGCAGAGCCTATATTTTATTTTAATGGCGATATATCAAGAAGGTATCGATATTCTGAATCTTTTTCGTTTCAATTACGATGAACCGAAAAACCAAGCGATCACCCATTTGATAACCCAAGAACCGCAAAAAAAATGGCATTTAGACGATGTTGCGAAAGCGTTATTTACGACCCCTTCAACGTTGCGCCGCCATTTGAACCGCGAAGGGGTGTCTTTTCGCCAATTATTGTTAGATGTTCGCATGGGGATGGCATTGAATTATTTAACGTTTTCGAATTATTCTGTTTTTCAAATTAGTCATCGCTGCGGTTTTGGTAGCAATGCTTATTTTTGTGATGTCTTTAAGCGAAAATATAATATGACACCTTCTCAGTTTCGGTTGCAATCAAGGCAGTCGAACGACCCTAATTTTATTACTAATTTGTCCTTGCGATCTAACCCAATTGAATTTGACAAAGAAATTGATGAGTAGTTGTTAAGATAGGTCAAATAACCACTTAATTTTGACGGTTTCTCTAATAAATTCGCTGTTCTATTGATGTAGCGCCTAGCAATCAGGGCATTAAATTTAATATAACTCATATTGGTTACTCTACACATAGCGAATATCTCACCGATAGCGACACCAATGAAAATAACGGCATTGGTGGTTTGAAATAAAAAATAAAACCTATCTATAGAGGGATGTATGATTAAAAATATCGTTGCAGCAATGTGCCTGATGGGGCTCACACTGCAAGCTCAAGCCGTGGAACCTACTCAATCACAAACCTTACGTTTAGCTATTGGTTCAGAGCCCACTGAAGGATTTGACCCTATGCTTGGGTGGAGCCATGGCAGCTATCTACTGTTGCATAGCCCATTATTGAAACAAAAGGCTGACCTCTCATGGCATAGCTATATGCTTGAAAGTTATCAACATAATGCCGATGGTAAACAGTGGACACTTAAGCTGAAAAAAGGCTTAAAATTTTCCGATGGCTCACCATTGACCGCCAAAGATGTGGTTTTTACTTATAACAATGCCGCGGCAAGTGGCGGTAAGGTGGATATGGGCAACTTTGCCAAAGCAGAAGAAGTTGACCCGTTAACCGTGAAGATCACGTTATCTTCCCCACAAAGTACCTTTGTTAATGTACTAGGCTCGCTAGGGATTGTTTGTGCAGATAAATATGATGCGAAAACCTATGCACATAACCCGATTGGCGCAGGCCCTTATCGCTTAGTCGCATTCCAGCCGGGGCAGCAATTGATTGTCGAGCAAAATCCGTATTATGCAGGGCCAAAAAATGACTTTGGTAAAATGGTCTTTGTCTTCCTTGATGAAGATGCGGCCTTTGCTGCGGCACAAAGCAATCAACTGGAAATCGTTCGTATCCCTGCCGCAGTAGCAGCGAATGTTAATGATGTGAAAAACATGAAATTGGTTGAGCGCTATAGCGTGGAAAACCGCGGTATCTCTTTCCCGATTCCACCCGCGGGTGAGAAAGATGCTCAAGGTAACCCTATCGGTAACGACATCACTTCTGATGTTGCTGTCCGTAAAGCGATTAACTATGCACTTGACCGTAAACTATTGGCAGAATCCGTATTAGAAGGCTTTGCCGTACCGGCTTATACTGGCGTCGCAGGGCTGCCATGGAATAACCCAGACTCCGCTTTTAAAGATGGTGACCTTGAGAAAGCCAAATCTATTTTAGAAGGGGCAGGGTGGAAGCTGAATAAAGAAGGCCTACGTGAGAAAAATGGCAAAGTGGCGAAACTGACATTATGGTATGCCAGTGGTGATACCACACGTCGTGACCTTGCTCAGGCAATCCGTTCAAGCTTAAAACCGATTGGTATCGAAATGGATTTAAAATCGGGAAGTTGGGAAACCGTTGAACTACAGATGCATGCTAACCCAACACTGTTTGGTTGGGGAAGCTTAGACCCGATGGAAATTGTCCATAATTACAGCAGCAAAGCAGCTGGTGTTGGTTTTTATAACCCCGGTTATTATAAAAATGCGGCAGTTGATGAACTAATCGAAAAAGCGTTAGCACAAGCTGACCAAGACGCAGCGATTCCATTATGGCAACAAGTGGATTGGAATGGTAACACGGGTGTTGGTATTAAAGGCGATGCCCCATGGGCTTGGTTGATGAACCTGCAACATATTTATTTACTGAATAATTGTGTTGATTTAGGGACTAGTGCCCCTGAAATTCATGGTTCTTGGTCAGTATTAAATAATGTCGATGAATGGGCGTGGACCTGTCAGTAATGCGAACCGCACTCGGGCTTTTATTGCGATTTATTTGTTTATTAACCGTAACGGCAGCGGGAATTTTTATCCTGCTGAGTTACTCGCCTATCGACCCAATAAAAGCCTATATCGGCAATGACTTACTGCATGTTCCCCCTGAGCAATATGCGCTAATTGCCGCGCGATGGGGGCTTGATCAGCCATTATGGGTACAGTTCTGGCGTTGGTTTTCACAAGTGTTACAGGGGGATTTTGGCTATTCCATGCTCTATAACACCCCAGTAATTCAAGTGATTGCTGACCGCCTTGCGCCTTCTTTAGCTCTACTTATTAGTTCTTGGCTGTTCTCTGGAGTTGTTGGTTTTGCGTTGGGTTTAGTGGCTGGGCGTTATTTAAACCGCTGGCCAGACAAACTCATCTCAACATTATGCTATTTACTGGCTTCAATTCCTGTTTTTTGGGTAGGCTTGCTGTTGTTGTCTTTGTTTGCGGTGACATTACAGTGGGCTCCGATATGCTGTGCTTGGCCGATAGGCTTGGATGAGCAAACGGCAACATTTTCACAGAAACTTCATCACCTAGTTTTACCTGTCATTGCGTTGGGTATGTTAGGCGTAGGTAATATCGCATTGCATACACGTGCCAAAGTTGTTGAAGTGATGAGCAGTGAATTTATTCATTACGCACAGGCTCAAGGGGATAATGGTTGGTCGATGATTGGGTTTCATGTACTAAAACATGCTATTACCCCGGCAATTTGTTTACAGTTTGCTTCTATTGGTGAATTACTAAGTGGGGCATTATTAGCAGAAAAAGTATTTGCCTATCCAGGCTTAGGTCAGGCGACGATAGATGCGGGGCTACGTGGAGATATTCCCTTGTTGATGGGGATCGTCATGTTATGTGCCGCGATAATATTTTTTAGCAATACGGTAGCTGACAGCCTACTAAAAAAAGTGAATAAGGGAGTGATGAGAGCGTCATGACATATAACCCTAATCGCGCTTTATTTAAGTTAGCTTTTTCGTTGCTTTTGCTGGTTGTTGTCAGTATCTATGCGTTTGGTCTCTCCCTCAATGATATTGAAATGAATTTACTTGATAGGCGTTTGCCACCTTCGTGGGCGCATCTATTTGGTACAGATAATTTAGGGCGTGATTTATTTGCCAGAACCTTTCAAGGGGTGGCAACTAGCTTGCAAATCGGCCTTATGGCAGCGGTTACCAGTGGTTTTATTGCACTTGTCATGGCCGGTTTATCTTCAATAAGCAAAGTGATGGACTATGTAGTGCGTGGCGTTATTGATGCCATGTTGGCATTGCCACATCTTTTATTACTGGTATTGATTTGTTTTACGTTGGGTGGTGGAAAAATGGGGGTGATTTGGGCCGTTGCACTGACACATTGGCCAAAATTAGCCCTAATTTTACGTTCAGAGTTACAACGAGTTAGCCAGTCAGATTATATTATGTTATCTCAACGTATTGGTAACAGTGCGTTTTATCGCTGGCGTTATCACTATTTACCGATGATTTTGCCTCAATGGATGGTAGGAACGTTGTTAATGTTTCCCCATGCGGTTTTACACAGTGCGGCGTTAAGTTTCTTAGGCTTTGGTTTATCGCCCCATGAGCCCTCATTGGGTATTTTATTGTCCGATGCATTGCGTTATCTCAGCACAGGAGCTTGGTGGCTGGTGGTTTTCCCAGGCATTGCCTTAGTTGGGCTAGTGTTATTATTTGACCAATTTGCTAAAGCTTTGCAGCAGCTTTGGTTGAAGGGGGCCGTATGTTGAGTCTTGATAATCTCACCGTGGATGTCGCGCAATTTCGTTGGTTAGGGCGCAAGCGTTGGGCTCCGTTACTACACGGAATTTCCTTGGATATTCGGCCCGGTGAGATGGTTGCACTGGTGGGTGGGAGCGGGGAAGGCAAGAGCTTGTTATTACAGAGTGTTTTGGGGTTACTTCCCCATAATATGCGCTGTCGTGGCGGTATTCACCTTAATGGTAAAAAACTGACCGAACAAAACAAAGCGCAGCACCGTGGTAATACATTATGCTATATACCTCAAGGAGTTAGCGCACTTAACCCATTAATTCGTATCGGGCCACAATTAGAACGTGCCGCAGTGTTAAGTGGGCAGCATATTAAAATGCACGATGTTGCGCGGCACTTACAGCAATATAATTTGCAAAGCTCACTAGTGGATAGCTACCCAAACCAGTTATCCGGTGGAATGGCAAAGCGGGTACTCGCCAGCAGTGCGACACTCTCTTGCGCGCAATATATTTTAGCGGATGAAATTTCATCATGGCTGGATGATGACCATGCTACACAACTGCTCGAAAACATTAAATCGCTTTGCCACGATGGCCGAGGTGTTTTATGGGTCACCCATGATTTATCCATGGCTGTGCGTTTTGCTGACCGTATTGCCTTATTGCGTAACGGAGCGTTGGAAGAAGTGTTAAGCAGCCAAAAGCTACAACAAGGCGGCGGTGGAAAATGGCTGCAATCGTTGTGGAATGCGTTACCGGAACATCAATTTATGGCAAGTAAATGAGTATCACTGAACCTATTTTACAAGTAAATAATTTATGCATTGAACAAGGTGGGCAGCGGCTGTGGGATGGCTTTAGCTTATCACTGACTAGCGGTGAACGTCTTGGGATATCTGCGCCCAGTGGTTTTGGGAAAACCACGTTGGGCCGAGTATTAGCTCAGTGGCAAAAGGCATCCCAAGGAACCATTTTGTTTGAAGGGCAACCGTTACCTCAACAAGGTTATTGCCCAATTCAATTAGTCCCCCAACATCCCGAAAAAAGCTTTAACCCCTATCGCAAGGTGGGGGCGAGTTTATTTGATGCTTGGCAGCCAGAAACCCATTGGTTAGAGCGCTTTTCGATTAAACCTGCTTGGCTTGAAAGGCTTCCCAGTGAGTTATCGGGTGGTGAACTTGCTCGTATTGCGTTACTGCGAGCCCTTGACCCGCGAACGAAAATTTTAATTGCCGATGAAATCACCGCACAGTTAGACGCCAATTTGCAAAAAGAAATTTGGCAGTTGTTAGTGAAATTATCCGAAGAGCGACCACTCGCAATGGTTATTTTTAGCCATAACAAAGCGTTATTAGAGAAAGTGTGTAGCCGGGTTATCTCACTAGTCAAATAATAGGCCGATATTATGGCTTAACGATAACAGAATTATTCAGTAATTTGGGCAAGCTTATCAATTTCGTTTAATAACTGATTTACATTGGGCCGATAGCCTATCCCATCGTTAACACCTTCCGTATAGGTCGATTTTCTTATCAGTTCGCGCATTCCCCACGCTGACAGAATAATTTGATGCTGTTTAGCATAGCTTTGAATTAATGCGAGTGCACCTGAACATAGTGGTGTTGCACTCGATGTTCCTGAATAACGGTCGGTATAATTGCGTTCATTGCCGGGGTGTTTTTGTAGTTTTCCATAGCCTGTGGTGGTCACACTCCAATCTCCCCATGAATTAATCAGTGAGCTTGTTTGATTATAATTTGAAAAAAGCGCACGTTTACCTGTATGGTGGTAGCAAGCGCCTACTAACATGCTGCCATTGTCACCGAAATCATCCATAACCTCGGGTTTGCTTAAATCCAAGCCACCATTCCCTGCTGCTAGAAGAACGGTTGCACCTTTATCGACCATAATTTTAATTCTTTCCCACCAATTACGGATGGATGTGATAGGAAGCAATTTATTCTCAATGCGAAATTGGAGGTCGAAACTAACAATGTCACCCGGCTGAGTATCATCCGTAAGTTGATCCAAGTCGTTGGTATCATAGAAATAAAATTGGCAACCATGTGCAATGCCAGTGACACCAAATTCATTTTTAGTCGCAATTATGCAACCTGTTGAAGCGGTACCATGGTTACAATCTTGCGTTTCAGGCCGACTACTTACCACAGCAAGGTTTGCATCTTTAAAGTCTTCGTGGTTTTGGTATACACCAAAATCCATATGGCGAACAACCGCTAGCGAGCCATCAATATTTTTTGCCCATGCCTCTCTCACATTCATGCCCATTGGTGCATCTAAATATTTTTGTAACTCGGTGAAATCGGGGGTTATCTCATCACTGCTAATCTTTTCTTCAATAGTTTGGCTATTTATAGGGAGTTTGGGGGGCTGGTAGCCTGTTGTGTTGGGGCAGATGCAGCAGTAGCTGACACAATCTAATTTTTCAAGCCGTTGCGATAGTTCAAGCAAATCGTCATAATTATTTTCTCCATAAAGGTTAAAATATTCCCATTGCGTAACGGAAGAGCGAATATTTAATTTAATCAAAATTAATTTTGAATTAACTAATTCATTTGATAAAGCATTCGTAATAAAATGCAAACTTTTTATTTCAGATTTAATTTCTAAAAAATAATTATCAATCCCATCTATTTTATGGTTGATGGTTTTCGATTTTACTTCTGCTTTAATTTTTTTATTGATTTCCTGATGGGGAAGACGATAGCTAACAGGGCTATCAATTAAGTGTAAAATATTTTTATTACTATCAACAAATGAGATAGTTACATGGTAGTTTCCCGACTTACTTACCTTGAAAAGATAATGGTCATTATTAGTTGATATGGTTTCTATATTTTCATTATCTAAAAATAAGCTAATGGTGACTGTTTTTTTGTTTCTATTATCAAAATTAACGACAATACCATTTGAATCCTTATCGATAAATTTAAAGGTTTTTATATTCATATATTCTCTTTTTATATAACATATGTTGATATGTTTTTAATTATTTAAGCATTAGGTTGGGTACGTTATTTAAAAGTGAAAATGAATTTACGACAAGATTGATAATTTAATAGAATTTAATGGAAACTATAATTTTAATATAAATAATAAATTAATTTATTTTGGTTTTGACAAATGTCATAGGGATATCTAAACCCATCCTCTATTTTAAACCCCTTAAATAAAAATGATAACCATTACTGTTATTGGGGTGAATATATGTCTTATCGTTTAAAACGGCACCAATTGGCGCATTGTATTGCACTCACTTTAGGTATAGGAACTTTGGCGACACCAATTGGGTTCGCTGCACCAGCAGTGACATCGGACAAACTGATCGTCACATCTTCAACAGGCCAAAGCCGTTTGTCACCGAGTGAACAGCAAGAAAAAGGCAAGCTTGAAAAAGTGGCTGGCGGAACAAATTTAGTTGTTATCGAAAAAGAGACTCGCCTTGCGACCTTACAAGATGCTCTTGATTATCAGCCTGGGCTTGTGATTCAAAATTTCTTTGGTGGTATTGATCAGCCGCGTTTGAATATTCGTGGGTCTGGAGTACAAAGCGCACCGCTTGCTCGTGGTGTATTGCTGCTCCAAGATGGCTTACCCGCGACGGATGCTGACGGCAGTTTTCACATCAGCACCTTAGAAATGCGTGATGCGCGGATGGTGAGTGTACGCCGCGGCGCAAATAGCCTTAACCCACAAAGTAATAGTTTGGGAGGTGAATTGGATGTGCTCTCTTACACGGGTCGAAACGAGCAAGGCCGCCTACGTTATGAGTACGGCTCCCATGGTCGCGAAGGGTTACAAACGGCATTTGGTGGCGCTTCTGACGATGGGGTATTTGATGGTCGTGTAAATTTCACTTATGACCATTTTGATGGCTATCGCAAACACTCTGCTTCTCAACGTAAAACGTTACGCAGCAACTTTGGTTATGTGACTAATAACTTTGAAAACCGAACTTGGTTGAGTTGGACAGATTTGCGCTTTGACGTTGCGGGGCCTGTTTCTGAAGAGGTACTCAATAATAACCCCACAGATGTGTACCCAATGGTATGGTTACGTGACCCACACCGTAATGTTGAGCAATTCCGAGTGGCTAACCGCTCTGACTGGCAAGTGGATAACCAAGCGATTGGCGCTGGAGTTTGGCACATTCGTACTCATGATAATTTTACTACTCCCGCTTACTACCGTTTTAGCCGCAGCCACAGTGAAGGGCTACAATTCACCTATAATATTGAAACTGAACCCGTGACATACCGTACGGCACTTGCATGGGACCAAATGACCTTGCAGACTGAATTAATGCAAAACCGTAAAGGGACACCGGCAGACAAAACAAAAATAGGCAAATATGATGGCCGAGCTGAAAACCTCTACGGCAGTGTGGGAGTAGACTTACATATTACACCAACAGTGACAGTTAACTTAGATGTCAAAGGTACGCATGCACGCCGTGACGTAGAAAAACGGCAAAGTCATTTGTCGTTAGACCAAAGTTGGACATTTTGGACACCTAAAGCGGGGGTTATTTGGCGCCCAACGGAAAGCCAGCGCTACTTTGCTAATATCAGTGCGAGTGAAGAACCTGCAACATTTTGGGAAATTATTAACTCTAGCAATGGAAAGCTGACGAAACTCTCACCACAAAAAGCCATTACTTATGAAATTGGTGGAGAAGGGGATGTCACTGATGGGTTGAAATGGAACCTTGCGTTGTACCGTAGCCAAATTAAAGATGAGTATATTACCACTTATGACAGTGCAGGGACGGTTGTTGGCGTGTTTAATTATGCTGCGAAAACCCGCCATCAAGGCTTAGAAGCTGGGCTGACAGGACGTGTTGGCGCAGGGCCGGGGGATATCAATTACCGAGTTTCATGGACTTATAATGATTTCCGTTTTATGGGGGGAGAGTATAACGGCAACTATATCGCAGGTATTCCTCGCAATATTGTCGCTGCCGAGGTGTTATATGAAATTGGGGATTGGAGCTTCGGGCCAAATATTCATTGGGCGCCAACGGATATGGCTGTTGATCACCAAAACAATCTCGATATTCAAAAACGTAAACATTACGCCGTATTAGGGCTTAAAGGTAGCTATAAACCAACAGAGCAGTGGTCTGTGTATTTATCGATGGATAATTTAACGGATGAACGTTATGCGACAACATCAGTTGCTAATCAGACCGTCACAGCAAAAGATAGCACCTTGTTCCCCGGTATGGGCTTTAATGTGAATGGTGGTGTAACCTATAACTTCTAATAATGAATAAACGCATTAATATTCGTTAATGCGTTATTCTTAAAATGGGCGCTGTGCAGAAATAGATAATTTCGTTAAGTAGTTTTCATTATGGATATGCACAGTGTCTTTCTCGATATCAATAAACCCTTTTTGCCGCCATCCAGAAACTAACCGACTGAGTGTTTCGTAACGTATGCCTAATTTAGCCGCGAGCTGGCCCCGAGATAAAGGCAAAACAATATTTGAAGTCAGTTGCTTATGCTTTAAATCGAGAATATAGGCCGCTAGCCGTTGTTCAGCAGAACTCGAAGTTAGCCAGTCGATATGGTTAATGTTCTCATATAGTTTGCTACTAAAACGCCTTAGCAGTTTCTCCATAATTTGCGGGCAGGCATGGCATAGTCGTAAAATATCGCGTTTATCAAGTAGCAAAGCTTCACCGTCGGTTTTTGCCCGTAAACTCATGGGATAACGGTTGTGAGGCATAAAAACGGCTGCGATGGCAACAATTTCCCCCGTACAAAACAAACCAAAAATTTTTTCTTCACCCAAATAGGTGTGGCGATACACTTCCATTTGCCCGCTGATCATCAAGGGGCAATGCTTAAATGGTTCCCCTTCATGGTTCAGAATTTCACCACTTTTAAAGCGAATATGGCCACAATTTTCCAGCAGTAATGCCAGTTTCTCATCTTCTACCCCATTAAACAGTAAGCACGATTTAAGGGCATTGAGTGATTGTGCATGGGGGAAAACGTTTTTGACAAATGTCATAGGTCATCCTCTTACGCCGTCTTAGAATGGCTTAAGTATAAATGATAATCATACACATTATCAATTGAGATGTTAGCAGAGAGCTGAATAACCCTATGATAAACAATGCTTTTAGACTCGCCGCCGTTTTTCTAACTTTTGGTGGAATAGCCAATGTATATGCATCACAAGCTGTTGATTTCACAGATATGTCAGGTGATAAAATTCATTTATCAGCCCCTGCAAAACGTATTGTCGTGATCCCAATCCCTGCCGCTTCGATGTTAGTTGGCATGGATGAAAGCAGTGAAAAATTAGTCGGAATGCATCCTTTTGCAAAGGTTGCTGCGCGAGATGGCATGCTAAGCCAAATGTTTTCTCCTGTTCTACAAGTGAATTCAAATGTGGTGGGTAACAATTTTACGCCAAACATTGAAGCATTACTTAATGTGGAGCCCGATTTAGTGTGGCAATGGGGTCATCGAGGGGATGATATTATTTCCCCTATGCGTGATGCAGGGCTGACTGTTGCTACGTTAGATTATGGGCAAGAACGCTATACGCAAGAGTGGGTTCGCCTAATGGGGCAAACACTTGGCCACAATGATAAAGCACAGAAGATGATCCAGTGGCGCCAAGAAGTTGTCGATACACTCTCAGCAACTACCGCTGAAATACCAGAAGCGCAGCAGCCCCGAGTCCTGTATCTATCCCATTTTAACCAGAGTATTCAAACATTTGGCTCAACATCACACAACAATGCAGATTTTGCACTGGCGGGTGGGGTGAGCTTAAACCGTGACCTCACTGGGCCAAGAACCCTCAATATTGAGCAAATTCTGGTTTGGGACCCTGACATTATTCTATTGGGTAATTTCGAAGAAGGGTTATCGCCAGCTGATGTTTACCGCAACCCTATGCTAAGTGAAGTCACCGCCGTGAAAAACCAGCGTGTGTATAAGCTCCCTATTGGTGGTTTTATCTGGGATGCACCAAACCAAGAAACACCACTGTACTGGCAATGGTTATCGATGATTTTTCACCCAGAAACGATGAAAATGCCATTGCGTGAGGAAATTCGCCTTAGATATCAGCAACTTTATGGCTATGACGTGTCAGATGAGCAAATTGACGGAATTTTGCAAATAGAGATGAACAAAAGTGGTCAGCACTATCTTTCTTTGATGGGGAAACCGCATGCGTAAGCCCCAATATCTTTGGTTCATTTTTGCTATTGGCCTATTGTTGACTTTTGTTTTGGCCCTAAGCTGTGGGCGTTACCCAGTTTCGTTTTCCGCGGTTTGGCATATTCTCTATGACACTATTTTTGGTAATGAAATGATGGGGAACTATAGCCGAACGGAACAAAATGTGGTGCTGAATGTGCGCTTACCGCGTGTTCTGATAGCAGGAACGGCAGGGGCTGGGCTGGCGGTTGCGGGGGCGGCTTTGCAAGGTATTTTCCGCAACCCATTAGTTGGGCCGCAAATTATTGGTGTTTCATCAGGGGCTGCATTGGGTGGCGCGCTAGCTATTTTATTATTTTCTTCTTTGTTGATCACCATTTCATTGGCTTTCATCGGTGGGTTGCTAGCTATCGTGCTGGTTTTCTTATTGGGTTTGAATCGCCAAGGCAGCCAGCTATTAATGTTAATCCTTGCGGGGGTGATTATTAATGCTTTTTTTGCTGCATTAATTTCGTTAATTACCTATTTTGCAGACCCAAATAACACGTTACAAACCATTGTTTTTTGGCTTATGGGCAGCTTTGCCAGTGCGTCTTACCTCAAACTCAATATTGTTTTTCCTGTGGTATTAGTCTGTGTCTTGGTCATATTTGCGCTGCGTTTTCGTATCAATGTGCTGTCTCTTGGGGAAGAAAATGCACAAGCCTTAGGGATGAAAATTAATAGAACCCGCTGGGCTGTGTTACTCAGCGTAACCTTGATCACCAGTGCGACAGTGGCGGTATCCGGCACCATCGGCTGGGTAGGGCTGATTGTTCCACATATTGCACGGCTAATGGTAGGGCATGATCACCGGATATTACTGCCTGCCAGTGCGGTCATTGGTGGGATTTATATGGTAGCTGTCGACACCTTTGCACGCAGTATGACGAATGCAGAAATTCCATTAAGTGTGATCACCGCACTGATCGGCGCCCCTATTTTTGCACTACTGATCCACACATTGAATAAAAAGGTGGCCGATTTATGATCCAAGTTGAACACCTTAATTTCAAAATAGCCCAACGCCAATTATTTACGAATGTTAGTTTTCGGCAACCAAAGGGCAGTATTGGTGCGATTTTAGGGCCAAATGGCCGCGGAAAAACAACTTTATTAAAACTACTACTCGGCTTACAAAAAGGATCAACAGGCAATATTTCCCTAAATGCACCCGTCGCTTATGTTCCACAGCTTAGTGGTTCACTGTTTCATTACTCTGTTCGCACTATGGTGAGTCTCGGGCGTATTCGTCATTTACCTTGGTATGCCTCACCCAATGAAAAAGATAACCAAATTGTAGAACAGTGTTTAGCGTACTTAGGCATAAGCAAATTTGCTGACCAACCCTTTAACTGCCTCAGTGGCGGGGAAAAACAAATGGTCATGATTGCGAGGGCATTAGCCAGCGAACCAGAAATTCTGATTCTTGATGAACCGACATCCGCATTGGACCTTGCCAACCAAGACAGTGTGCTCAGCGTTTTACGTGATTTAGCCATACATCGCGGAATGACTATCTTATTCACGAGTCATTATCCACAACATGCGCTGCATATCGCTGATTATTCACTGTTGTTATTTAACGGCAGCGGTTGTTTATTTGGTGAAACTGAACAAATTTTAACGGAAGAAAACCTGACACAACTGTACCAATTACCCGTCGCAATTACGCCAATGGATTATCAAGGCCGGCAGACCCAAGGGGTCATTCCGCTATTTAGATAACTGAATGAAAACGATTGAATTAAGGAATATTAAACGATGAGCAATAACACAATAACACCTTCAGAAGCGCTGATTATCAATCAGTTAATTAATTATACTGAACAAGGTATTGCAAGCCGCGTATTAGCGAAAAATGGCGGGGGAAATATCACCTTATTTGCTTTTGATAAAGGCCAAGCGCTGTCTGAACACAGCGCCCCTTTTGATGCGATTGTGATGGTTGTTGAAGGGAGCTTACAACTTACCATCGAAGGAAAGCCTGTAATGGCTAAACCGGGGGAAGTTGTCAGAATGCCTGCTAATATTCCTCATGCGGTAGATGCGCTTGAGCCCGCAAAAATGCTGTTAGTTATGTTACGTGAGCCTGAAACGGCTTGTACACATTAACTTGGAGGTGAAAATGGACCAATCATTTACCGCCCACGAAGCAGGGCACAAATTTCTAGCACGCTTGGGGAAAAAACGTTTACGCCCAGGGGGAAAAGAAGCAACCGAATGGTTACTTAGCCAATCAGGGTTACACAAGAACAGCCAAGTTCTTGAAGTCGCGTGTAATATGGGAACCACTGCCATTGAAATTGCCTCCCAATTCCATTGTCATATTACGGGTATTGATATGGACAAGCAGGCGCTCGTACAAGCACAAAAGAATGTTGCGAATAAAGGGCTAACAGATTTAGTGACAATCCAAATGGCGGATGCATCAAAACTACCGTTTGAGGACAACAGTTTTGATGTGGTTATTAATGAAGCCATGCTAACCATGTACGGCGATAAAGCGAAAGCGAAGCTATTGCAGGAGTATTATCGAGTACTAAAACCGAGTGGCTGTTTATTAACCCATGATATTGCATTTAAGGATGCCCAAGCTGTTCAAAGTGTGGTTTCCCAAATGCAGCAAGCGATTAATGTTAAAGCGCAGCCATTACCTGAAGCGCAATGGATAGAATTATTTCAACAAGCGGGCTTCCAGCAAGTGGTATCTCACACTGGGCGAATGACGTTGCTATCACCAAAAGGGTTGATTTACGATGAAGGCATTTTGGGTGCCCTAAAGATTATCCGTAATGCATTGAAGAAAGAAAATCGTCCCCAATTTTTGCGTATGTTCCGTCATTTTCGGCAAAATCGTGGAAAATTGAATTATATCGCAGTCGTTAGCGTGAAGTAATTAATAGGAATATCTTGCGCAAGGATGCGTGGCTAGTACTGAATAACCTTTCATTACCTATTGTTAATAATAATAATTCTTATATTTATCTTGATTATTAGTTACTGTTGATAATAATTATTTGATAAAATAATAAACAGTAATTTAGTTATGCATTGTGATTTATTTTTTAGATTCAATAACAGCAATTCTAATAATGTAAAGGTTTAATTTAATGAAAATAAAGCATTTTTTTATTATCTCTCCTTGCTTTCTCCCTTTTATTTCCCCCTCCGTATTTGGCGCCGATAAAAAAGAAGAGTCCATAACCGTATCTGCTACACGTGGTTATAAAACCGTTTCAGAAATGGCACAAACCACATGGGTGATTGATAATGCTGAAATTGAGCAGCAAGCTGAAGGTGGAAAAGAATTAAAAGATATTTTAGCGCAGCTTATTCCAGGAATGAGTGTCAGTGGCCAAGGGCGGACAAACTATGGCATGAATATGCGTGGCCGTTCAATGATTGTGATGGTGGATGGAGTACGCCTTAACTCTTCTCGTAGTGATAGTCGCCAATTAGATTCTATCGATCCTTTTAATATTAATCATATCGAAGTTATTTCAGGCGCAACGGCGATGTACGGTGGTGGTAGCAGTGGTGGCTTGATTAATATTGTGACGAAAAAAGGCCAAGAAGAAAAACAAGTTTCCCTGCAATTAGGTGGAAAAACAGGCTTTAACAGTGGTAAAGATCACGATGAAAATATTGCTGCAGCAGTAAGTGGTGGTAATGAGAACGCTCACGGACGTGTTTCTGTTGCTTATCAACGCTATGGCGGTTGGTATGATGGCAAAGGTAATGCGATTAATATTGATAATACCCAAACAGGGCTGCAATTTTCTGATCGTTTGGATGTGATGGCGTCAGGTACTATCAAAATCGATGAAAAACAACAGGTTCAAGCTGTTTATCAGCATTATAAAAGTGAGTCTGATGGTAAACACGGCCTCTATTTAGGAAAAGATTTTTCCGCAGTTAAAGGACAAGGTGAAGCTTATAACAGCAGTAAATTAAGTTCTGACCGTTTGCCGGGAACTGAGCGTAATTTGCTCAATTTACAATATTCAAATGCAGATGTATTTGGGCAGGATTTTGTTGCACAAGTTTATTATCGTGATGAATCACAAAAGTTTTATCCTTTCCCAACCCTTACAGGCAAAGATGTTACAAGTATCAGCTCATCGGATCAAAAAACCAATTTTTATGGAACTAAGCTGACGTTCAATAGCCAACCTATCGATGAATTAACGTTAACTTATGGTGTGGATGCAGAGCATGAGCAATTTCGTGCGAACCAAATGTTTTTTGATTTAGATAAAGCGAAAGAATCCGGGGGAATGGACTTAACTAAAGCTTTCCAAATTGGCCGCTATCCAAGCTATACCACGACGAATATGGCGACATTTTTACAAAGTAGTTATGACATTACGCCAATGTTCACGTTAAGCGGTGGTGTACGTTATCAGTACACAGAAAATAAAGTCGATGATTTTATTGGTTATGCACAGCAAGAAGCGATTGCTAACGGAAAAGGTAAATCAGCAGATGCAGTACCGGGTGGGAAAACGGATTACAACAACTTACTGTTTAACGCAGGGCTGCTGGTTAACTTAACCGAAGAGCAACAAACATGGTTTAATTTCTCTCAAGGCTTTGAAATTCCTGATATTGCTAAGTATTACGGAACAGGTGATTATGCGAAGACCCCAGATGCCAATGGCCACTATCATCTCAATAAAAGTGTTAACATTAATGATACCAAGGTAAAAGGAATTAAGGTTAACTCTTTCGAGTTAGGATGGCGTTACACAGGGGAAAACTTACGCACACAAGTTGCTACCTATTATTCTTTGTCTGATAGAAGCTATGGCATTAATAAAGATGACATGACCATCTATATGAAAACCGATAAACGCCGTATCTATGGGGTAGAAGGTGCGGTGGATTACTTCTTTGCTGACTCAGATTGGAGTGTTGGAAGTAACTTCAATCTACAAAAATCAGAAACTAAAGTGGATGGTAGTTGGGAAAAATGGAGCGTTGATTTCGCGAGCCCATCAAAAGTGAATGCCTATATTGGTTGGGAGCCGAATGACTGGGCGCTACGCTTACAAAGCCAGCAAACGTTCAATTTAACGGATGCGGCTGGTAAGAAACTCGATGGTTATAATACCGTTGATTTATTAGGAAGTTATATGCTACCAGTGGGTAAAGTTAGCTTTGCTGTCGAAAACCTGCTGGATAAAAATTACTCCACAATTTGGGGACAGCGGGCACAAAGCTTATATAGCCCTAAATATGGCGCTGCAAACCTGTACGATTATAAAGGCCGTGGCCGAACTTTTGCCCTTAATTACAGTGTGACTTTCTAATTTGATATTTTAACTAATGATAAGCCACTGTACAGTGGCTTTATTCATACCAACCTATTTAAATTTAAGGTAAAAGATTTTCCATGAAATTATTTCTCACAGGATTATTGTGCTTACTAAGCTTTTGGGGGCAGGCAAAAACGCCAACGGTGATTACCGACTTACAAGGTCGTGAAGTCACAGTTAATCTTCCCGTTGAAAAATTATTTTTGGTGGATAGTCGTGATATTTTGCCAGTGGATATTGCTGCGGGTAAAAGTGGGATATCTCGTATTGCGGGTTGGAGTGATTCGCTTACGCAGTACGCGCCAGATTTAAAACAAGCTTATTTCAGTGTGTTGCCTGAATTAGACAAAATTCCAACCTTAAAGAAAACTCGTGAAGCGGGTCTTCAAGTTGAAAAATTGATCGAATTAATGCCTGATGTGGTAATTATGCATAAGGCTAATTATGGTGCGATGCGTGATAGCCAAATTTTACCGCAACTTGAAGCCGCCGGTATTCAAGTTATTTTTATTGATTTTCGAATGGATATCGCGAAAAACACGCCGAAAAGCATTTTATTATTAGGGAAATTATTAGGAACACAAGAAAGAGCTGAACAGTTTGCGAAACTGTACCAAGAAAAATTAGATGCGATTGAAAGCCAATTAGCTCAGCCGTTTCCAACTGTTTTGATTGAAGCGAATGCAGGGTTATTTAGCGATAATTGTTGTCAACTTTATGGGCGTTCAGGTTACGGTTCTTTAGCGGCCCTGGCAGGTGGAAATAATCTAGTTGCAGATAGCTTTCCTGCAAAAGGGGCTGAAAGTTCCATTGAGAATATTATTACATTAAACCCAGAATATTATTTACTGACAGGCGCCGATTGGCACAACTTTAATCGTCGTTCGCTCGCAGTAAGCTTAGGATATAATGCAAATAAAGCTAACGTGCAGAAGCAGTTATCAGTATTAATGGATAGACAAGGGATCTCATCATTAACGGCAGTTAAAGAAAAGCGCGTTATGGCGATTTACCATAATTTTTACAACAATCCGATGAATATATTTGCCATTGAAGCTATGGCTAAATTTATGCATCCAGAACGATTTAGCACATTAAATCCAGAACAAAACTTAGTCGAATTCCAAAATCAATTTACAGAGATCCGAGAAACTGGCGTGTTTTGGGTGAGTTTATAAAAATAGGGCTGCTAACTTTTTGTTGGTAATAGAAACTAACAAAAAGTTAGGTTGCTAATTTGTCTCTGCATAGCTTCCCATTTATCAATAAACTCTCTGAAACCCCTTGTTCTATCATATCTCCCAGTTTTTTTATAAACTGGGAGTATTGCTATGTTAGTCATGGCAACTAAAAATTTGTTAGCTAGAATCAAGAGATAGATCACAAATTGCTCAAATCTTGATTGAGTCTCCATTATTATCTAACTAATATTTAGTTAGGATTAAAATAAGTTTGGTAGAAAATGAAAATTATTCAAGACAACTTTGAAATGTTATTGGCAGTTATGAAAGGAATTGCGGGCCAATTTGGCGACAATTGTGAAGTGGTATTACATGACCATAGCAAAGGGTTAGAAAGTAGTATTGTTGCAATTATTAATGGCCATGTTACGAAACGAAAGGTGGGAGACCCAAGTAGTAATTTAGGGCTTGAGGTACTGCGTGGGACAGATGTTGATGGCGACAAATACAATTATTTTACCCAAACCAAAGATGGGAAAATGTTGCGTTCAACTTCAATTTATTTACGTGATGAAACTGGCAAAGTTTCTGGGGCGCTTTGTATTAATCAAGATATCTCAGAATTTATTGCCGCAGAAAAAGCCATTCAAGGCATTACACAACGTAATAGTATTGAGCAAGATACGGTTAAGGAAGTTTTTGTCACGGACGTTAATGAAATTTTAGATCACCTTATTCAAGAATGCATGCAGGTTATCAAAGTCCCTGTCATCAATATGGGTAAAAAAGAAAAAATGGATGCAATTAAATTCTTTGATGATAGAGGTGCTTTCTTAATCAAAAAAGCAGGTGAGAAAATCTGTGAGTTTTTAAATATTTCCAAATATACCCTTTATACCTATTTAGCGGAATTAAAAGGGGAAGACAATAATGAAGAATAAGAGAGGTTTTTATGCCAATAACGCCTTATGTTGCTTTAGACTTACAGCAACTTGAAAAAAATGTCAGAGGCATGACAGGCAAGCTAACACAGCAAGGTATTGAACACTGGCCGCATATAAAAACACATAAATCAGTAGAATTAGCGAAATTTGAGATCGCCTGTGGTGCAAAAGGAATTACATGTGCCACATTGCAAGAAGCGACGGTTATGGCGAAAGGCGGAATTGATCATATTCTGCTTGCTTACCCAATGATTGGTGAACAAAAATGTCAGCAATTTATTGAGTTAGCTAAAAAAATAAAATTAAGAACGATTATTGATAGCCTACAAGGTGCTGAACAATTATCAGCAGCAGCAAAGCAAGAAAACCAAATTATTGAGGTCTATATTGCTGTTGATTATGGTGCTCACCGGGAAGGTATTCAATTAGATGACTTAGAGCCATTTGCACTGGCAATACAAAAATTACCTAATTTGAAAATTATTGGTGTATTTACTTATGCAGGAACAATATACCAATACCGAACCGAGCCTGAAATACGTAAAGCGGCAAAAGCAGAAGCAGATCTTTTATTATCTTGCCAAGAACGGTTAGAAAAATTGGGTATTACAGCGCCTCGGACATCTGGCGGGTCAACACTATCTTCATTCTATGCTGATGAATTAAAAGGGATTACAGAGTCACGGGCTGGGAACTTTATTTTTGGAGATATGAATGCTATCTATGGTGGTATTTATACGCCTGAAGATTGCGCTTTAACAATAAGAACAACTGTTGTGAGTATTCCTATTGAGGGGTATGCAACAGTAGATGCAGGGACAAAAACATTAACTTCTGACCAATCTGCAGAACCAGGCTTTGGTTATATAGTGGAAGACCCAACTATAAAACTAGTTAAATTAAATGAAGAACATGGCTATCTTCGCTATGACCCAAAACAAATTAAATTAAATATTGGTGATGTATTAAATATTATACCGAATCACAGTTGTGTCATTCCTAATTTAACAAACAAAATATATGCATTAAATAATAATGAAATAGACCATATTATTACACCAGACGCACGATATTAAATATCGGAGAATAAAATGTATAAATTAAATGAACAGCAACAACATGAGTTGCTAGAGCTTCTTTGTGCCTTAATTCGGCATAAATCCGAAAACCCGCCAGGGGAAGAACAACAAGTTGCTGAATTTATATATCATTATTTTAAACAAGAAAATATTGATGTTGAAATGCAAGAGGTAGCTCCTGGTCGTCCAAATGTTATTGCACATTTAAAAGGTTCAGGAAAAGGTAAACATTTATTATTTAACGGTCATATAGATGTTGTGCCTTGTGGCTGTGGTTGGAGTACCGAGCCATTCGACCCTGTGATTAAAGATGGAAAGGTTTTTGGGAGAGGGGCTGCAGATATGAAATCTGGTGTTGCTGCAATGATGTATACGGCAACATTATTAAAACGTAATCAAGATACATTTTCAGGTAATTTAACTTTAGTATTTAATGTGGATGAGGAGAGAATTAATCTTGGCATGCTGCATTATATTAAAGATGGAATTTCTGCAGATTATGCCATTATTGGTGAGCCAACTTCTCTTGGTGTATGCATCGCACATAAAGGCGTTAGCCGCTATAATTTAAGTACTAAAGGCACTGCAGGCCATGCAGCAAAAACTCGTTATCCTGATAGTGCAATTTCTAAGATGTCTAAAATACTACCTGCTATAGAACAACATCGCGCTTCTGTTGAGGAAATTAGTCATCCACTATTAGGTAGTGCTTCAATGATTATAACCACTATTAATGGTGGTACAGCTCCGAATATTGTTCCTCAGCATTGTGATATTGAAATAGATAGAAGACTCGTTCCAGGGGAAGAAAAACAAGAAATAGAAGCGAGATTACATCAAGCTATCGCGCAATATAACAAAGGTGAAGAGATAGATTATCACTTAGATAATTACTTATTTATTCCCGCTTCAGATATCCCAGCGGATCACGAATTAACTAAAGTTGCATTAGATACAGTGAGCCGTTTCACAGAAAAAACAGCGCTACCTGAAATATTTGAAGCGACATGTGAGGCGCCTTTTTTCTCGGTTACCAGCCAGATTCCTACACTTATTATGGGGCCTGGGGGACTAGCTCAAGCTCATGTTAAAGATGAGTTTGTTGAAATAAAAGAGTTATATCTTGCGGCTGAAATTTATTATGACATGGCAAATACATTGCTGAATAAATAGGAAAATTGAATGAATATTGAGAAGAAATTAGAAGAAAAAGGAATTAAACTTGCCACACCAGAGGCACCAAAGTTTTCATATGTATCTATTAAGCAGTATGGTGATTTACTTTATACATCAGGCCATGATTGTCAAAAAGATGGCGTATTAATTTATAGTGGTACATTAGGTAAAGAATTAACAGTCGAGCAAGGCCAAGAAGCAGCAAAACAGTGTATTGTTAATATATTTTCCTCGTTAAAAGCCTATTTAGGAGATTTAGATAAAATTGATGAATGTATAAAATTATTGGGCTTTGTACAAAGCACTGATGATTTTAAAAACCAGCCACAAGTCATGAATGGAGCTTCAGATTTTTTAATTGAAATACTCGGTGATAAAGGTAAGCATGCACGTTCAGCAATAGGTACGAATACATTGCCTTTTGATACGCCAGTGGAAATAGAATTAATATTAAAGCTAAAGTCGTAAATAATAGATAACAACTAAAGATTATTAATAAAATAAATCTGCGGAGTAAATATTATTCCGCAGGGTCCTGTTACGTCTTAAAGGTACTTAATTATGTCACTACATGCGAGTAAAAGACTAAAGCGCTGGCAGCTTATTGCGCTTACATTTTTGTTGATAGCAGGTATCATTAACTTTTTAGATAGAGCATCACTCTCTATTGCTAACTCTACAATAAGTAAAGAATTAGGATTTAGTGCAACCCAAATGGGATTACTGTTATCAGTATTTTCATTTGGCTATGCGTTATGCCAATTACCTATAGGTATGGTAATGGAGCGCTTTGGAGTTAAAAAGATTTATGGCTTTGGTTTGTTCTTATGGTCGTTAGCACAAACGGTTACAGGGCTATTATCTTCATTTACCCATTTAATTATTGCGCGAGTTATTTTAGGTATTGGTGAAGCACCACATTTACCTACAGGCGTTAAAGTCGTTAATGATTGGTATAATATTCGTGAACGAGGGTTACCTATGGGGATTGTTAATATGTCCTCTACGTTAGCTCAAGCGCTGGCTCCACCTTTGCTCATTGCATTAATGTTAGCTTTTGGCTGGCGTACAATGTTTATTATTATCGGTATTAGTGGGATTATTCTGTCTATACTTTGGTTTATTTTCTATCGTAATCGTGAACAATTAGAATTAACAGATGATGAATTAAACTATTTAAATGACGGAGCTCCACCATCTTCAACGAATAAAGTTTCTTTCAAAGAATGGGCATCATTATTTAAACAACGCTCTTTATGGGGAATGATTATTGGGTTTAATGGTGTGGGTTATATGGTTTGGCTATATCTAACATGGTTGCCCGCTTATCTTGAAAACTCCAGAGGTTTAAGTCTAGAAAAAACTGGCTGGGTTGCCGCAATACCCTTTTTATTTGGTGCGCTTGGAATGCTCGTAAATGGTGTTGTTGCAGACTATGTGGTGAAACGTGGCGCTGACAAAATGAAAAGCCGTAAATGGATGATTTGCTTAGGCTTATTATTTGCTGCCATGTTTACACTACCTGCTGCTTATACTGACAGCACATTTTCAGCTGTTGCTTGTATTAGTATGGCCTTGTTTTCTATTCACTTTGCAGGGACTTCTGCTTGGGGATTGATTTTAGTTTCAGTGCCTTCTCGTTTAATTACCTCAGTGAGTGGTATTCAAAATTTCGGTGGTTTTATTGGAGGGGCATTTGCTCCGATTATTACCGGTATTATTATTGACCAAACACATTCATTTACCTTAGCTCTTGTTGTTTGTGCAACGGTCGCATTCCTTGCATCATTGGTTTATTTCTTCTTTGTTAATGAACCAATTAAAGACCCTGCAGAGATGGAAGTAAAAGTAGTATAGTTAAATTTTATGGCCACTTTTTATAAGTGGCTTTTCTATAAAAAACAAATCTTATATTGATGCTCTAATTAGGTCATTATTTGTAATTGATTGTTTTTATTGTTTGTTATTCGATTCTTTAATTCAGTATAAATTTAATCATCAAAATTGGAATATGTAATTCTAATAAATAATATGCTAATAATAACCAGCCACATGATTATATGTTTTTAATTTTCCAAAGGAGTTTAAAATGAGAAAGGTTATTATATCTAGTGTATTATTTGCTGTATCTACAATTTCATTTAACTCAATGGCAGCAGACAAAAATACGGTTACACCTGAGAATATGACTTGCCAGCAATTTATTAATTTAGATCCTCAAAGCTGGGCACCTGTTGCGTTATGGGTAACAAACCAAGAAACGCAATTTAAAGGTGGAGATTATGTTGCGCTAACAGAGCAAAGTGTTGCTGAGGTCCCTCAGATTGTTGAGTTTTGTAAGAAAAAACCGGAAGGCACTCTGCAAGATTATTTAGCATCTAAGAAATAATGCTAACTATTATGCCATGGAGGGCATAATAGCCATTAACAATGAGAAAAATGAGTTTTTATACTGTGGTAGATTAGAAACTACACTTTAGAAACATTGAATCGATATATCTTTATATCTTTATTTATTTACAGCTAATTTATCGACTAAAAAATCGATAAATGCACGTGTCTTAGCCGGTAAAACAAAAGTATTTGGATAAAGTAATTGAATATTTTGTTTCGGTAAACGGTATTCGGGTAACACATGAACTAAACGCTCATGCTGCAAGTCGTCGTCAACCATCCAAACAGGGCAGATAGCAATACCTAAAGAGGCTAGCACCATATGGTGAATAACGGCCGCAGAATTAGACTCATATTGGTTTTTAATTAAAGGTAAGTAATATTTTTCATTTTTTGAATTCTGTAAAAAATATTGAGGATCTTGCCAGTTTAATAGCGCATGGTTAATCCATGGGACATTTGCTAAATCAGTGAGTTGTTTGATTGGGTATTTTTTTAGAAATTCAGGAGTGGAGACTAAGTAAATCTCATATTCACCCAGTTTTTTCATTTTAAGAGATGAATTTTTTAAATTACCTAATCGAATAGATAAATCGAGTTTTTCTGTGATCAGGTCATCTAATGATGAGTTAAATGAATATTGTAACCTTAACTTAGGATAAAGGCGGCAAAATTCAGGGAGTAGCGGCAAAATAAAACGTTGGCCAAATTCACTCGTTGATGAAAAGCGTAGCAAACCAGCAATATTCGTTCCTAAATTTTGGCTTTTTTCGAATGCTTCATCTATTTGATTTTGAATACGTTTAAAGTCGTCATAAAAATGTTTTCCTACCTCTGTTAATGCAATATTTCGCGTGTTTCGTGTTAGCAAGCTTACATTAAGCTGACCTTCTAATTGTTTGATATCGACACTAACCATAGAGCGACTTAGCCCTAAAATATCTGCGGCTTTAGTGAATGAACCCGAATCAACAACCTGTAGAAAACTGATAATCTTTTTAAGATTTCTTTGCATAATGATAACGATTGTTCTTTTTTATTAAACAATCATGTTACCTCCCTTGTATCGACAAAGAAAGTACTTAAACCTATTCTTTGCCACCGGAGGAAGTCCATGAATTATCGATACAAAATTGCCACAGTATTTTTACTCGGTTTCTTTATTGATTGTATTAATATTTTTATGCCAGCGATAGCATTACCTGACATTGCTGCATCATTTTCAGCAAGCCAATCTCAAGTGGCTTGGGTTGCCAATGCCTATATTTTAGGTTTAGTTCTGGTGATGCCAATCAGCTTATGGTTAGCAGGTAGGTTAGGTAACCAAAAATTACTGTGTTATTCCATGCTACTTTTTTCTATTGCAGCTTGGCTCAGTGGAAGCAGTGATTCAATATATAGCTTAATTTTTTGGCGCTTTATCCAAGGGGCTGCGGGAGGGTTATTAATTCCGGTAGGTCAGGCGTTAGTTTTCGCATTATTTCCAAATAATGATCGCCAGCGTATATCAACATTGATTATGACAGTCGCGTTAATTGCTCCCGCATTTTCACCTGCAATTGGCGGCCTAATTATTGATTCTTTGTCTTGGCATTGGGTCTTTTATTCTAATTTACCTTTCTCATTACTAACGGCAGTACTCGCTTGGATATGGATAAAAAATGATGGGAAAAAAATAAGAGAAAAGCCAGATAGTTTGGGGCTAATAATGGTGAGTTTAAGTTTGTTAAGCCTATTATTATCATTCTCTTTTTATAATGATTATCACAATTTACTATTGGCTTTGGCGAGCTTTTTTACTTCTGTATTCGTATTTATTGTTTACCTTAAATATGCCCAAAAATGTCGAGAACCTATTTTAAATTTTCAGTTATTGAAAAATAGCAATCTGCGTAATGCTTTTATTGTTTACTATGCTGTTCCCGGTATTTTTACGGGAGTTAATTTACTCAATATTTTTAATCTACAAGAGAACATGGGGTTCAGTGCAGCAAAAACCGGGCTATTTATGGTGCTATATGCATTGGGGGCGGTAATATCAATGTTAACTGGTGGACGTCTTTACTTACAGATAGGAAAAAAACGATTATTTATTATTGGTATTACATTACATAGCCTTGGTATTTTTCTGCTTTATTGGGTCTCATCTTCCAGCCAGCTCAGTTTATTGATAATTGCTTATTTATTGATGGGGATGGGTGGAGGGTTGAGCGCCAATACTGCACAAATTAGCTCGTTGATGGATTTCAAAGACAAAGATTTACTTCAAGGTAGCGTGTTATGGAATATTAATCGACAAGTCGCATTTAGTGTTGGTGCAGTCGTATTTATTTCTATATTTAGCTTAATGACTTTCTCGAGTGATTTATTACGTTATCAATTTACGTTTCTTATTGCATCAATACTCGGGTTACTTTCATTAATTTCAGTGATCAAGGAAAAATAAATGAGTGAAACAATGGAAAGAGCGCAGCAAAGCGTGGTGGATTTACATATTCTTATTGAGGATATTTTTACAGGGCGTCGTGGTAATAAAAGTTTGGCGCCGTTATTAGCCAGCTTCGATGACAACTTCAAAATGGTTACCACACAAGGCCATTGTATTGGATTAAATGCAGTGACTCAGTTATTTAGTCAGAATGTAGGGGCTAGAACATCATTTTCTACAGAGTGTATTAATCTGATGCCATTGTGCGAAGACAATGGCTATTGCTGGGTTCAGTATCAAGAAAAACAGCAAATAAATGGTATTGAGTCGTTAAGAATTTCGACTGCATGTATCAGGGTCGAACCCGAAAAGTGTGTTTGGGTTTATTTGCATGAAACACCGGTAGTGTAGCTTTCCATGGTTTTAGTGACCATAAAAAAACACCTGCCGGAGCAGGTGTTTTTAGATATAAATAAATCAATTATTCGTCAAGGAAGCTGCGCAGAACTTCTGAGCGGCTTGGGTGACGTAATTTACGTAACGCTTTCGCTTCGATCTGACGGATACGCTCACGGGTAACATCAAACTGTTTACCAACTTCCTCAAGGGTGTGGTCAGTATTCATGTCGATACCAAAACGCATGCGTAGCACTTTTGCTTCACGAGCGGTTAAGCCTGCTAACACTTCGTGAGTTGCAGAGCGTAAGCTTTCTGACGTTGCAGAGTCTAAAGGCAGCTCTAAAGTTGTATCTTCAATAAAATCACCTAAATGTGAATCTTCATCATCACCGATAGGGGTTTCCATAGAGATAGGTTCTTTAGCAATCTTCAGTACTTTACGAATTTTATCTTCCGGCATTAGCATGCGTTCTGCCAGTTCTTCTGGCGATGGCTCACGGCCCATTTCTTGCAGCATTTGGCGAGAGATACGGTTCAGTTTGTTGATAGTTTCAATCATGTGAACCGGGATACGAATAGTACGTGCTTGGTCAGCAATTGAACGCGTGATAGCTTGACGGATCCACCAAGTTGCATAAGTTGAGAACTTATAACCACGGCGATATTCAAACTTATCAACGGCTTTCATCAGACCGATGTTACCTTCTTGAATCAGGTCAAGGAACTGCAAGCCACGGTTGGTGTATTTCTTAGCAATAGAAATTACCAGACGTAAGTTTGCTTCAACCATCTCTTTTTTCGCACGGCGTGCTTTAGCTTCACCGATAGACATACGACGGTTGATATCTTTAACTTGTTCGATAGTCAGACCCGTTTCTTCTTCAATTTGACGCAGTCTTTGTAGGCAACGCAGAATTTCTTCTTCAACTTCAAGTAGTTTTTCTGACCAAGGCTTGTTCATTGCTTTTGCGGCAGTTAACCAAGTTTCACTGGTCTCATTACCACTGAATAAAGTAATGAAGTTTTTCTTCGGCATCTTGCACTGCTCAACACATAGTTTCATGATGGTACGCTCTTGTAAGCGAACTCTGTCCATCATTTCACGCATGTTATTGACCAGATAGTCAAATTGCTTAGGAACTAAACGGAATTCTTTAAATACTTCGGAAAGCTGCTCAATAGCGGCAGCCGTTTTTGCATCACTACGGCCATATTGTTTAATATGTTGACGCGTTTTTTCATATTGCTCACGAAGATCAGAGAATTTTTGACGCGCTAATTCAGGATCGATGCTGTTATCGTCATCGCTATCGCTGTCATCGCCGTCTTCATCTTCTTCGTCTTCGTCATCGTCTTTATCAAGCTCTTCTTGTGGTAATTCAGAGCCAACGTGAGTCGCTGTTGGTGCAAGATCTTCTTCCGCGTTAGGGTCAACAAAGCCAGTAATTAAATCAGATAAACGGCTTTCTCCTGCTTCAACACGGTCATATTGCTCAAGAAGATAAGTGATAGCCTCAGGATATTCAGCAACAGAGCACTGAACCTGATTAATACCATCCTCGATACGTTTTGCAATGTCGATTTCGCCTTCTCGAGTGAGAAGCTCGACGGTTCCCATTTCACGCATATACATGCGAACAGGGTCGGTTGTACGGCCGATTTCACTTTCAACACTGGACAGCACTTGTGCAGCGGCTTCTGCTGCATCTTCATCAGTATCGGAAGTATTTTCAGCCAAAATTAAATCATCGGCATCAGGTGCTTCTTCCATGACCTGGATGCCCATGTCATTAATCATCTGAATGATATCTTCGATTTGATCTGAATCGACGATATCTTCCGGCAGATGGTCGTTGACCTCAGCATAGGTTAAGTAACCTTGCTCTTTACCCTTGGTTACGAGTAGCTTAAGCTGCGACTGCGGGTTTTGCTCCATAAGACGGTATCCACACTTCTGAGTATTTAGATTGGTGTCGGTCGGCGAAACATTCGGCCAACAAGAACATACAAAGGGAATATTTATTATTCGCTACGCCCTTTATTTTCGTAGCATTTTACAGGCATTTGCCTTGTGTTTATCGGCACTTAAGCCGTTTAAAATATTAATTCTGTTTTGGGTTAGATTATGTTTTCACTCTGGAAAGAGTGATTAAGCGGACTTCTTCGCGCTCTTCTGGGGTCAGCCCTTCAGTTCGTTCTTTTGCTATCAAATAGTCGAAACGTTCGTCGAGTGCGCTATTAAATAGATGGTTTAAGGCATCTATAAAAGTATTTTCCGCTATCTCCTCTATTTCTATATCGTTCCACGTTGCCAGTTTTTCAAGCTGTTTCGCAAATTTATTATCACGATAACGCTCTAGCAACTGCCCAGTTGACATTCCGGGGGTGGAACGGCAGACATCAACCAATTCCTGAAATAGAGAAAGCCCCGGCATTTGAATATGGGCAATTCCCTCTAATGAGGGAACAAGCTCCGAAAAGTTCGGATTCTGTACCAATAGCGCGATAAGTATTCGCATTGTGGTTGGTTTTAATTTGGGAGCCTGATAGTTAACTTGTTCTGTGCTCTCTCTATCAATCATAGCAAGAACTTGAGAAATATCCGGTATACCAATAAAATTTCCTAGCTCTTGTGCCATATAAAGGCGCAGCGTTTCACCAGGTATTTGCTTAATCAAAGGGATAGCCAGTTTACTAAATTTTGCTTTCCCTTCTTGCGTTTTTAAATCTACCTGTGGCACAAGTGAATCAAATAAAAAAGCAGAAAGGGTTTGAGCATCCTTCATGCGTTGCTCAAAAGCGTCTTTGCCTTCTTTACGTACTAATGAATCAGGGTCTTCGCCGTCTGGTAAAAACATAAAACGCAATTGACGGCCGTCCGTCAGATAAGGTAAAGCTGTTTCAAGTGCTCGCCATGCCGCTTCTCGGCCAGCGCGGTCACCATCATAGCAACAAATAACCGTATCTGTTGAACGATAAAGTAACTGAATATGTTCTGAGGTTGTTGATGTACCCAGTGAAGCAACCGCATAGCGGATATCGTACTGAGCAAGTGCAACAACGTCCATATAACCTTCAACTACCAGTAATTTTGATAATTCATTACTGTTTTGTGTTGCTTCATAAAGGCCAAATAACTGGCGACCTTTATGGAAAATATCGGTTTCAGGGGAGTTCAAGTATTTAGGAAGAGCATCTCCTAATACGCGTCCACCGAAGGCAATCACACGACCGCGCCTATCCCGAATTGGGAACATGACACGCTCTCTAAAGCGGTCATAGACTCGGCCATTATCATTTGTCACTAACATGCCAGCATCATCAAGCTGTTTGCGACTTTCTGGGTTTACAGCAAACTTTTTGAGCAAGTTGTCCCAGCCCGCAGGGGCGAAGCCAATCGAAAAATGCTCTATAATTTCAGTGCTTAAACCACGTTGGCTTAAATAATCTTTCGCTTTATTAGCAGAAGGATGACTTAAGGCAGCACAGTAAAATTGATTAATTTTTTCCATCAACTGATATAAATTTTGCCGTTGATGAAGTTCTATTTGGCTTGAACCCGTTCCTTTTTCATATGGGACATCAAGGCCGTGTAGTGCAGATAATTCTTCGATAGCTTCGACAAAATCGAGTTTGTCATAATTCATCAAAAAATCGATGGCATTGCCATGCGCACCACAACCAAAACAGTAATAAAATTGCCTTTCACCATTTACAGTAAAAGAAGGCGTTTTTTCATTATGGAACGGACAACAAGCGTGATGGTTTTTACCCTGTTTTTTTAACGGGACTTTTGCATCGACTAAATCAATGATGTCGGTTCTTGCTAACAAGTCATTGATAAATGAACGCGGAATTCGTCCAGCCATAAGCCTCTTTTTCGCCTGTTGATGAACGATAATAAGCCGCGCTTCCTTGTGGAAAGCACGGCCTTTAACTGCTTAGCTATTTACTACTACAAAAACTGAGTGACTACGAGAGAAACTAAAGTTTTGTATTAGCTATCGTCTGCAATGAATGCGGCTTTCACCGCAAACAATTAGTACAGACGAGTACGGCGTGCGTTTTCGCGAGCCAGTTTCTTAGCGTGACGCTTTACAGCTGATGCTTTAGCGCGTTTACGTTCAGTCGTTGGTTTTTCATAGAATTCACGACGACGAACTTCAGCTAAAACACCTGCTTTTTCACAGGAACGTTTGAAACGACGCAGTGCAACGTCGAATGGCTCGTTTTCACGTACTTTAATTACCGGCATGTGCCTCTCACCTCAATAGAAATCGGTTTGTTGCTGGTACTGATTCACCAGCCTTCATTTAAAATGGTGCGGAATTTTACTTCAATGAGTACGGGTTTGTAAAGTGCCGTATAAAATTGAATCACACAAGATTACCTGATTAGCAGTTCATTTGATGAAAAAGCAAACAAAACCAGATAATAATGAGAATTAGCCACACGAAATTTTTTATTACAGGGGACTGATTATAGACTATACAGTCAGGAAAGTCAGCCTTTTGACAACATTAATTACGCGATTGAACGAAAATAGTGATAGACTTGCGGTTATGCAATAAACAAGGGTAGTGCAATGCGTGTTTTAGGTATCGAAACCTCTTGCGATGAAACTGGTATCGCAATCTATGATGATGAGCGTGGCTTATTAGCCAATCAATTATACAGCCAAATTAAAGTTCATGCAGACTATGGTGGTGTCGTGCCTGAATTGGCTTCACGTGATCATATTCGTAAAACAGTGCCGTTAATTCAAGCGGCGTTGAAAGAAGCCAATTTAACCAGTGAAGACATCGACGCTGTAGCTTACACTGCGGGCCCTGGTTTGGTGGGGGCTTTAATGGTTGGTGCAACTGTTGGGCGTTCATTAGCTTTTGCATGGAATGTTCCTGCCGTGGCCGTTCACCATATGGAAGGCCATTTATTGGCACCGATGTTAGAAGAGAAAAGCCCTGAATTCCCTTTTGTTGCGTTACTGGTTTCAGGTGGGCATACCCAGCTTATCAGTGTGACGGGAATTGGTGAGTATGAGCTACTTGGCGAGTCCATCGATGACGCGGCAGGTGAAGCGTTTGATAAGACAGCTAAATTATTAGGCTTAGACTACCCTGGAGGCCCTGTATTATCTCGAATGGCAGAGCAAGGCACAGCAGGTCGTTTTGTTTTTCCTCGTCCAATGACCGACAGACCAGGGCTGGATTTCAGCTTCTCAGGGTTAAAAACTTTTGCAGCCAATACCATTCGTGAAAATGCGGATGATGACCAAACCCGTGCAGATATTGCGAGAGCCTTTGAAGATGCGGTGGTAGATACGCTTGCGATTAAATGCAAACGTGCATTGGAGCAAACTGGTTTTAAACGCTTGGTGATGGCCGGCGGCGTTAGTGCTAATCGTGCTCTCAGAGCTAAAATGGAAGACGTCCTCAAACAGCGCGGTGGTGAAGTTTTTTATGCGCGCCCTGAGTTTTGTACTGATAACGGAGCGATGATTGCGTTAGCGGGGCTTATTCGTCTTAAAGGTGGAACAACGGCAGGACTTGGTGTAACAGTTCGCCCGCGCTGGCCTTTGGCTGAATTACCACCCTTAGAAAAATAATCATTGTTAATGAATTCATATTTTTTGTAAAAAGGGCTGGATGACAGCCCTTTTGCTATTCAATTAGATATTAATGTAAAACAACAACCGCATCTTCAAGTCGGCTTGAGCGTGCTTTTACCATCGTTGATGTCTCTGTGCTTTGCTCTACCAGTAATGTACTTTGTTGTGTGATGGTTTCGAGCTCACTGACTGCTTGGGTAATGTCGGCGATACCAGCCGCTTGTTCAGAGGTCGCTTGGCTAATATGGGTGATCAATTGTGTGACATTTTGTATTTGGTCAACAATCTCTTTCATGGTATCTCCGGCTGTATGGACTTGATTTTTTCCTGAATTGACTTTCTTTTCACAATCATTAATTAATTCGCGAATATCATTCACTGCGCTTGCACTGCGGCTTGCTAGGCTACGAACCTCATTGGCAACAACGGCAAAGCCTTTGCCTTGTTCACCTGCACGCGCGGCTTCTACCGCCGCATTTAACGCGAGTATATTAGTTTGAAATGCGATGTCTTTAATCACGTCAGTGATGGAGTTAATTTTGCTGGTGCTACTGACAATTTCATCCATGGTATCAACAACAGCTTCCATCATGGCACCTCCACTTACTGCAGTTTCGCTGGTGGTATTGGAAAGTTGATCAACTTGAATAGTATTATCGGCATTCATTTTTACAGAAACGGACATTTGGTTCATTGTCGCAACGGTTTGTTGCATGTATCCGACGGTTCTCTGAGTATGTGTTTCTAATTCATGACAGTCAGAAACCAAAGATTCACTGCCTTTGCGAACGTTATCAACTTGTTCGGAGACATCTTTGATTAACCAGCGGCAGATTAACCCCAGTTGCCCAATAGAACGTAATATTAAGCCAATTTCATCTGTGCGCTGCATATGGTTAACGCTATGTCGATTTCCTCGTGCAATACCAAGTGCTTGTTTGGTGATGTCTTCCAATGGCGCTGCTAGCATTTTTTCAAATACCACATTACCGATCAGTAACGTGATAAATGTACAGGCACTCATCATCATAAGCGGTGCGATTGGCTGGGGAATGAAGCTTGCCATGATGAGCCAAAGAATAAATAACAAACTCATGATTAGCCGGATACGCGAACGCGTTGAATATGTTGAAAAGTGAAATGGCATTTTTTTAGAAAGCACAATTCCCTTAAAAATTTTTCGTTGGCTTTTATTTTCATTCATTGCGTCATAAATGGGTTCTACCGTAGCAATTTCTTCACGTGTTGCGCGTGTCCGAATAGACATATAGCCCGTAATAGCCCCTTTTCGTTCCATTGGAATGATATTGGCTCGAACCCAGTAATGGTCGCCATTTTTGCGACGATTTTTCACAATACCAGTCCAAGGTTCTCCTTTTTTAAGTGTTGCCCACATGTCGGCAAAAGCTTCCTTGGGCATATCCGGATGGCGGATAATATTGTGTGGACGTGTTAATAACTCATCTAATTCATAACCACTAACCTGTACAAAGAAATCATTAGCGTGGGCAATATTTCCTTGCAAATCGCTGGTTGTCATCAAGGTGATATTTTCATCTAATACATATTCGTTTTGAGTGATATAAGGGGTTCTGCTCATTATAAATACCATTATTATTGTTTAATTTTCCTTTTATATAGTCGACAGCTTTTAAATATTCCTTAGTAATAAATTTGCAATTATTTAACTTTTTTTTAAAAGTGTGCGCTGGTTATGGCAAAAATGTAACGTAGCACAAATTGCTATCAGTACAGTTTTAAGGAGAGATATCGAACGGTTGTTATTGGGGGAGTTTTTGGAAATTTTAAACAAGGCAAATAGCATAAAAAAAGAGCTGAAATCAGCTCTTCTTAGGAAAAATCATATTAACGATTAGTCATCTAGTTCTTGTTCTTTGGTTTCTTGGGCTATTTCTTTATTGGTTTTTTGCTTTTTGTTTTTTAGTTTTTGCCAAATACGGCTTTCTTGACCGCGCCAAAGGCGTTGTATATTACCGTGATGGCGAACTAACACTAAACAAGACAACATGGCGACAGGGAAAGTGAACTCAGGTTTAAACCACCAAACATAGAAGGGGGCAAGTAAGGCGCTGACAATCGCGCCGAGTGATGAGTAACCACTAAGCAATACCGTAAGTAACCATGTCCCTGCGACTAAACCAGAAAGATCCCAACCAATAGCGGCAATTGAACCAAATGCGGTTGCTACCCCTTTTCCGCCTTTGAAACGAAAGAAAATGGGATATATATGCCCAAGACAGGCTGCAATTGCAACAAAGCCAAGATAGAATGGCTGCACATTTAAATAATAAGCAAGCCAAACTGGTATCATCCCTTTTAATACGTCACAAATGAGTACTCCGGCAGCGGCTGCTTTACCGCCTACACGTAATACGTTAGTTGCACCAGGGTTACCAGAGCCGTGTTGACGGGGGTCGGGTAGTCTCGCCAAACGGCAGATCAGTATCGCACTCGAAACTGAGCCACAAAGATAGGCGAAGATTATCATGCCAAGCGCGGTTGCACTCATAGCTAACTCCAAAAACGGTTAAGGCCATAAATTCACTTCAGTCTTGGATAATACGCATATTTTTGCTGAAGTGGTATCAATTCAGTACATAAATGAGAAAATGACGTGATGGATATCGTATTTATTGAGCAATTATCAGTCATCACCACGATTGGTGTATATGACTGGGAACAAGATATTGAACAGAAACTCGTGCTCGATATCGAAATGGGATGGGATAACAAACGCGCGTCTATGAGCGATAATGTAGAATATTGCCTAGATTATGCCAAAGTTAGTCAGGCTATCCTAGCTCATGTAGGGAATAACAAGTTTGGGTTAGTAGAACGTGTTGCTGAAGATGTTGCACAGTTATTGATGACACAGTTTGCTAGCCCATGGGTTCGTATTAAGGTGGCTAAGCCGGGAGCCGTGGCGCGAGCCAAGCAGGTTGGGGTTATTATAGAAAGAGGCATGAAAACTGCTTAAATGATGACTGGCGGTGTTTAGCCGCCAGTTTTATGGTCGTTAGATGATTTGTTGCTGCTGCCAATCTGTTACCGCTTCAATGCGTTGTTTTGTAAGTTCTTGGCGAATTTCAGGGCCTTTAAATCCCTGTTCAACGATAGGTTTGACATCAACCGCTTGTGCGATAGTAAAAGCCTGCTTGAAATATATCCCTTGTGGGTACGTTTGCTGTTCGAGGCCTAACCGGCCTCTTGCATCAGCTTCGCTGATTAAACTCAGTTGTTCAATACGTTCTGGTTTACGCCAGCTATCAAGCCCATCAAAAATCGCAATTAGCTCATTAGCAGGTAATTTATTGATAACATGGATTTTATCATGATAGCGTGCCGCTAGACGGGCTAAGTCACGAGCCGTAGTTGGTACTTTTAATCTTGCGCAGAGAGTTTCTATTAATGGAATACCTGCCTCACCGTGGTTTGGATGGCTCGGCCAAATATCAGTTGGTGTTAACGCTTTACCTAAATCATGGCATAAGGCCGCAAAGCGAATATCCACATTGTTAGATAGCTCGGCAATCACTTTCATTACCATTAGCGTGTGGATACCCGTATCAATTTCAGGGTGCCATTTTTCAGGGGCAGGAACACCAAATAACGCATCAACTTCAGGAAAAAGTACAGCTAAAGCACCACATTGGCGTAAAACATCAAAATACACCTGTGGGGAATTTGATTTCAGCGCTTTTTCTGTTTCCGTCCAAACGCGCTCAGCGGTGAGGTGAGATAATTCCCCTGTAGCGGCCATTGTTTGCATCAAGGTTAATGTTTCTGGTGCGATAGTAAAACCATGCTCAAAGTAGCGAGCAGCAAAACGAGCAACCCGCAAGACCCGTAAAGGGTCTTCAGAAAATGCATCAGAAACATGGCGTAAAACACGGCTCTTGAGGTCTTTCACGCCTTGGTATGGGTCAACAATTTCACCTGATTCACTTTGTGCTATCGCGTTAATTGTCAGATCGCGACGTAGCAAATCATCTTCAATGGTCACATCAGGTGCGCTATAGCAGCTAAAACCAGTATAGCCCGCACCAATTTTACGCTCTGTTCGGGCTAAAGCGTATTCTTCATGGGTCTTTGGGTGCAAGAAAACCGGAAAATCCTTTCCTACTTGTTGAAAACCTTGAGATAGCATTGCCTCGGGGGTTGTACCAACCACCACGTAGTCTCTATCTGAAATAGGTAGTCCAAGAAGTTGGTCACGCACTGCACCACCCACGAGATAGACTTTCATTTGAATGGCCTCAATTACATCCAACCATCATTACGTTTTTTACGACGTGGAATAATGTGCGGTAAAATCAAACCTAAAATTAAGCCAACACCGGCAACACCACCGCCATACATAAACCATTGTAAGATTAATTCGCGACGGCGATCATCTAAGTTGACCTCTGCAATCTCTAGCTTTTTACCGGATTTGATCAACTCATTTTTTAATTTTTCATTTTCGGCTTTTAGCTGGCTGACGATATTGTCATTATCAGCCACTTTTTGCTGCATATCTGCAGTTCGTGTATTCCACGTACTGTCGATATTGTCGAGTTGTTGACGTAGCTTTTGATTCTCAGCTTCAAGTTCTGGAATGCGGGTTTTCATGCTTGGAGTATTGCTGAGTTGGTCAACAGGTAACCAGACCGTTCTACCTTTTTCATCGCGAACTTGTGCAAATTTGTTATCTGTGGAAAGCAGTTCAACCGCTTCCCCGGCATTGAGCGTACCTACAATACGATATTTTGTGCCAGGTCCACTATGAACGTATGTGGATAAATCATCTGACACATAACGTTTTTCTGCTGCATGTGAATTTAAGGAAAGGCCTAGCCCCATGATTGAAATTAATAATAATGGAATTTTTCGCATGGTATTTACAGTCTTTTGATGGTGAATGAGTTTTATATTAATTGAATACTAATGAGTAAAACGCGAGGGTGCAAATCCTAAACGCAGATGTCTCCACAGTCTAAAGGAGAATGAGAACTATCCTAACTGTCTAAATTACCCTTATTTTTACTTTGTTTTCAATATAACTCACTGAAAGAAATATGACAGGTAGAATTTTTGTTTATCATACAGTTTCTTTTCTCAGCTTAGCTTGATTGGGGTAATATGAGTGAAGTGAAATAATTAAATAAGGATATGTATGAGCCACGTAGAGGTTGAACTCAAACTTGCCGCTAAGAGTTCCGCAATAGAGGCTGTACGACAGTGTCTATCGACATTGTCTCACCAATACAGTGAGCCGACGAAGTTAACCAATATCTACTTTGATACGGCAAATAAGCAGTTACGTCAGTGGGATATGGGCTTACGTATCCGCGGTTGTGATGGTCGTTATGAAATGACAATGAAAACGGCTGGGCAGGCGATAGGCGGCTTACACCAACGGCCTGAATATAATGTTGACATTGATTCACCTGAGCTTGATTTAGCCGCATTACCGGCTGAAATTTGGCCTGAAGGCACTGATGTTTCACAGCTTCAGTCTGAATTAAATATCCTCTTTAGCACCAATTTTACCCGTGAAAAGTGGTTAGTGACTTTTGAAGATAGCGAAATAGAAGTGGTTTTTGACCAAGGTGAGATTTCCTCTGGCGCAAAGGATTTGCCTATTCAAGAGTTTGAACTAGAACTAAAAAAAGGCTTTATTGCTGATGTACTCAATTTAGCGAAGAAATTTGCAGATATCGACGGCTTACATTTGTCATCACTTAGCAAAGCTGCACGTGGTTATTCATTGTTATCGCCGACAAAAGCGCCATTAACTCCTCCAAATTCGGTGTTTGACTATGAAGAGTACCCCCTCGAAAAATCATTAACGCATATGCAATTACTTTGCCAGCAGCATGAAGACTACTGGTTAGCAAATGGCAGCAATGCACGCCAAGGCTTCAGTGAGTTTTTACGTTTTGTTCAGGCATTTTTAGTGCATTACCAAAATTCTGTACCTCACTTTATCCATGACACTCCACTGGAACAATTACGTTCAGATATTGCCGATGAAGCAATTAGTGCTGAGGATTTTTGCTATAGCAGCCAGTGGTTAAAGTGTAAATTAGCCTTTATCCAGTGGTTAAGTGCTTTAACCTATCAAGAAGCCCATTAAGGTATTGATAATATGCATGCTTTTCCTGAGTTATTACAAAGCCAAGGTGAACGCGTTTTAAGCCAGTTAGCGGAACAAACGAATGAATTATTACCGTTAAATGAACAAGAAATTCAAATGCTTGCATTCAGTGATTTTGTGTTAAAGCAAGTATTAGCACATCCGCGGTTTTTACTTGAAATTCGCTCTCGACCACCACAAGCCGATGAATGGAAAAGTTATGCATCATGGTTAGCTCAAGATTTGTCATCTGTTAGCAACGAAGACCACTTGATGCGAGTGTTGCGCTCATTTCGTCATCATATGTTAGTGCGCTGCGCATGGATGCAAGTGCTAGAAATAAGCACGCAAAAAGAAACGATTTATCAGCTCAGTATATTGGCGGAAACCTTGGTTGTTGCAGCGCGAGACTGGTTGTATCAAGAATATCGTCAGTCATGGGGAACACCTTGTAATGCAGAAGGAAAACCGCAGCCGCTGTTGGTTTTAGGGATGGGGAAGTTGGGGGGCCGAGAGCTCAATTTTTCTTCTGATATTGACCTGATTTTTGCTTATCCAGAAAATGGGGTTACCCAAGGTGGCCGAAAAGAGTTAGATAATGCGCAATTTTTTACGCGCTTAGGGCAAAAATTGATCCGCGTACTCGATCAAGTGACGGAGTATGGCTTTGTTTATCGGGTCGATATGCGTTTACGGCCATTTGGAGATAGCGGCCCGCTGGTTTTTAGCTTTTCTGCGCTTGAGGATTATTACCAAGAACAAGGGCGAGACTGGGAACGCTACGCGATGGTTAAAGCCCGTATTATGGGCGCTGATAGCCTCCATTATGAGGAGTGCTTGCGAAAGCTTTTACGTCCTTTCGTCTATCGTCGCTATATCGACTTTAGCGTGATCCAATCCTTACGCAATATGAAAAATATGATTGAGCGAGAGGTTAGGCGTCGTGGTTTGGTCAATAACATCAAATTAGGCGCTGGGGGGATCCGCGAAGTTGAATTTGTTTCACAGGTTTTCCAACTCATTCGTGGTGGACGAGAACCTGTTTTACAGTCGCAATCTTTATTTTCAACGTTACAAGGGATCCGTGAACTCGCATTGTTAACCGAAGATCAGGTTAATATTCTACAAGATGGCTACCTTTTCTTGCGTAGAGTCGAAAACTTACTGCAAAGTATCGATGACCAACAGACACAAACACTCCCTGAAGAGGCTTTAAACCAAGCGCGTTTAGCATGGGGGATGGGCTTTGCTGATTGGCCTGCATTTTATCAGGTTTTGAGTCAGAAAATGGCAGCTGTGCATCAAATATTCACCGAGCAAATAGGACAGGAAGATGACTCTGAGAACATTGATGTATTCGATGAAATTTATATCACATTATGGCAAAGTGAATTATCAAAAGAAGAATTAGCCAGCTATTTGCCGTCTAAAAGTGAAGAGATTGCACAACGTATCATTCACGGTATAGTGATGTTCCGTCATGATCTCAATAAACGCACCATTGGTCCTCGGGGGCGAGATGTTCTTGATGAATTAATGCCTAAATTATTGGCTAAAGTCGGTGAGCGTGATGATGCAGGGCAAGTCATTGAGCGCATCACACCACTGTTACTGAGCATTGTTAGCCGCACAACTTACCTAGAGTTAATGCTTGAATTTGATGAGGTTTTGACGCACGTTATTCGTTTATGTGCGGCTTCACCTATGATAGCGGAACAATTAGCTCGCCACCCATTGTTACTTGATGAGTTGCTCGACCCTCAATCATTATACCAACCCTTACCGCTAACGGCCTACCGTGATGAGCTGCGCCAATATTTAATGCGCGTTCCTGAAGATGACGAAGAACAACAACTTGAAGCATTACGTCAATTCAAACAAGCTCAATTATTGCGTATTGCTGCTGAAGATATTTCAGGTGTTTTGCCGGTAATGAAAGTCAGTGATCATCTGACTTACCTTGCGGAAGCAATTATTGATGCGGTGGTACACCAAGCGTGGCAAAAAATGGTAAAACGCTATGGTGAGCCAGCGCATCTAGAGCAAAGTGACAAAAAACAATATGGGTTTGCGGTATTAGGTTATGGAAAGCTAGGCGGCTGGGAATTGGGCTATGGCTCAGACTTAGACCTCGTTTTTCTCTTCGATTGCCCTTTAGATGTTGTCACTAATGGTGAACGTTCCATTGATGCTCGCCAATTTTACTTGCGTGTTGCTCAGCGTATTATCCATTTGTTTAGTACTCGAACCCCTTCTGGTGTGTTGTATGAAGTTGATGCGCGACTAAGGCCTTCTGGTGAATCAGGAATGTTGGTCAGTACCATACAATCATTTGATGATTACCAAAAAAATGATGCTTGGACATGGGAACATCAAGCGTTAATTCGAGCTCGAATGGTGTTTGGTGATGAGGATTTACAACGGCAATTTATACAGACTCGCCACGAAACTCTGTGTATGCCAAGAGACCCTAAAACTTTACAACAGCAAGTGCGTGATATGCGGTTAAAAATGCATCAGCACCTAGGAAGTCATCAAGTTAATGAATTCGACTTAAAAGCGGATCCTGGTGGGATCACTGATATTGAATTTATCGCACAATACTTAGTTTTGCGTTTTGCCGCAGAAAATAATGCGCTAACACGTTGGTCTGATAATGTGCGTATTTTCGAGTTGATGGCGCAGTATGGTTTTATGCCAGAAGATGAAGCGAATGCTTTAACTCTAGCGTATGTCACAATGCGTAATGAGCTCCATCACTTAGCATTACAATCACTGCCAAGCCGTGTTGAGATAAGCCAATTTTCTCAGCAACGTGAACAAGTTTTAGCAAGTTGGCAAAAATGGCTTGAAGAATAAAGAACAAACGCATTTTATTTAGCTAAACAGCGCAATATGCTAGTATTGTTGCTAATTATTATCAGATTTCCTTTTTAAGACTGGAGTGCAGGATGAAAGTAACTCTTCCGGATTATAAACAAGCCGGTGTGCTGGTGGTTGGTGATGTTATGTTAGACCGTTATTGGCATGGTCCCGCAAACCGTATCTCGCCAGAAGCCCCTGTCCCGGTTGTTAAAGTCACGATGGTCGAAGAGCGTCCCGGTGGTGCGGCTAACGTCGCGATGAATATTGCGTCATTGGGTGCAAATTCACGCCTTGTGGGGTTAACTGGAATTGATGACGCGGCAAAAGCACTCACTAAAAATTTAAATGCCGTGCAGGTTCGTTGTGATTTTGTGGCTATCCCCACCCATCCAACCATTACTAAATTACGCGTACTTTCACGTAATCAGCAACTTATTCGCCTCGATTTTGAAGAAGGTTTTGAAAACGTGGATGTTGCCCCTGTACTGGAGCGCATAGAACAAGCACTGCCACACATTGGCGCACTAGTGCTGTCTGACTATGCAAAAGGGGCGTTAACTCATGTTGAAAAGATGATAGCGCTCGCCAACAAGGCCAATGTTCCAGTCTTGATTGACCCGAAAGGAAACAATTTCGAACGTTACCGTGGGGCAACTTTATTGACGCCAAATATGTCTGAGTTTGAAGCGATTGTTGGGCCATGTAAAAACAACCAAGACGTTGAAGAAAAAGGCATGAAGCTGCTTCAGTCATTGGAGCTTAAAGCGCTGCTAATTACGCGCTCAGAACAAGGTATGAGCTTAATTCGCCGTGATGAAGCCCCATTGCATTTACCGACTCAAGCACAAGAAGTGTTTGACGTGACGGGGGCAGGGGATACGGTTATTGGTGTTCTCGCTGCCTCTATTGCATCTGGCCGCCCATTACATGAAGCCTGCGCACTAGCTAATGCCGCAGCAGGCGTGGTGGTGGGCAAATTAGGGACTTCAACGGTTTCGCCTATTGAATTAGAAAACGCTATTCGTGGCCGTGCTGACACTGGTTTTGGTGTTATGACTGAAAGTGAATTAAAACAAGCGGTTGAGAATGCAAGACTGCGCGGTGAACGTGTAGTGATGACTAATGGCTGTTTTGATATTCTCCATGCTGGGCATGTGTCTTATTTAGCTAACGCGCGTAAATTGGGTGACCGCCTAATTGTGGCTGTAAATAGTGATGCTTCGACACGCCGCTTAAAAGGTGAAACACGTCCAGTTAACCCATTAGAACAGCGTATGACTGTACTAGGGGCTTTAGGGGCAGTAGATTGGGTCGTGGCTTTTGAAGAGGACACTCCACAGCGTCTAATCGCAGAAGTTTTGCCTGATATCTTAGTTAAAGGGGGGGATTACCGCCCTGAAGAGATCGCGGGCAGTGCGGAGGTATGGGCCGCGGGAGGCGAAGTTAAAGTACTTAACTTTGAAGATGGTATTTCTACAACCAATATCATCAAAAATATCATGAAAACCAGTTAATTTATCATTATTAATTAGCAAGTTAATAACCTCACGTGGGTATGTAAAAACGCCGTGAGGTTTTTATTTATTTAAAATCAATATGGCGTCAAATGTTGACGTCATATTTTTTTTGCTTTAGATTTTGATATCACAATATGACGTCATGGAAAATACGATAGGGGTGGAATATGATTAAAAGCAGTAATGTGATGACGATAGACGGCCATCCTGCATCTGTTATCTATGAAGCTGAAATTAAAGCGTTTCGTGGTAAGTTTTTAGATGTAAGTGGTTACTGTGATTTTGTTTCTGATAGCATTGAAGGGTTAAAAAAAGAAGCGCGAATTTCTTTAGCAGAATACATCGAAGGTTGCCAAGAAGAGGGGATTAACCCGTTCAAAGAACAAGAAACGGTAAAGTCATTTACGCTGCGTTACCCAAGCCGCTTAGAGGCTTATTTAAATGCGGTAACAACTGAGCATAATGTTTCTAAAAATCAGTATATTGTTCAGCTGCTTGAGCGTGAACTGAATATCAAATAACAAAAGTGACGCCTTAATCGGTGCCACTTTTTCAATTTAATTACTCAGCCGTTTTTTCTTCTACATTTAAATGGGCTTCGAGTGCGCTGACGCGTTGTTCCATCTTCGCTAATTTTTCACGGGTGCGTAATATGACTTGAGTTTGAATATCAAATTCTTCACGACTGACTAAGTCTAATTTGCCGAGTTGTGATTGTAACAGTGAACGCAGTTTTTTATCAAAATCTTCACCTAAATCGCGTACGCCTTGTGGTAAAGCGCCTTGAATTTGGCGGGCAACTTGTTCAATTTTTTTCGGATCGAGCATTTCGCGGGTCCTTAAGTTTATCAAAATATTGTTGTGAATTGTTGGGACTAGTTTAATACCTCTTGCTGCCTTGCGCTAGCTTGAATTATTTAGAGAGAGGTTTAGAGCCGGTAGTGAAATTAACCTTGATAACTCTAAGTTTTTATTCATGTTTTTTGGCTAAAAGTGTGAGTCATTCGCCAATTTTGATTATCATCGTTGCGAACTTGAATTATTGGCGTTATATTAATTGCGTATATCTCAGGGCGGGGTGAAAGTCCCCACCGGCGGTAAACATGCATCACGCATGAAGCCCGCGAGCGCTTTATCATTTTTATGGTAAAGGTCAGCAGACCCAGTGTGAATCTGGGGCCGACGGTTATAGTCCGGATGGGAGAGAATTAACAGTATCTGCATGTTTGTGCGATTATGCACAATAGTGTTCTGCATACCTGAATAGGTAAATGCCTTTTATTGGCTATTTATATATTCACCATTTCTCGTATTCCTAAGACTGCCTTGATTCTGGTAACTAGTTAATAACTATTTAAGAGGTTTTTTACCATGGATCATTCGCTACTTTCTGTATTTGGCAATCCTATCGAACGTGTTGAAAATGCTATCGAGGCATTACGCCAAGGTAAAGGTGTTCTTGTTCTTGATGATGAAGATCGTGAGAACGAAGGCGATTTAGTTTTTGCAGCAGAAACTATGACTGCCGAGCAAATGGCATTTACCATTCGTTATAGCAGTGGGATCGTGTGCCTTTGTATTACTGAAGAGCGCCGCAAGCAACTCAAACTACCTATGATGGTAGATAACAATACGAGCCAAAATCAAACAGGCTTTACTGTGACCATTGAAGCCGCACAAGGTGTGACGACAGGTGTTTCTGCCGCAGACCGTATCACCACTATTCGTGCCGCAATTGCAGATAACGCCGTTCCTTCAGACCTTAACCACCCAGGACATGTTTTCCCTCTGCGTGGCCGTGAAGGCGGGGTATTAACGCGTCGTGGTCATACTGAAGCGTCTATCGACTTAGCAATATTGGCAGGTTTCAAGCCAGCTGGTGTGTTGTGTGAGTTAACCAATGATGATGGTTCTATGGCTCGTACCCCTGAAGTGGCTGCGTTTGGTAAGCAACATGGTTTGACTGTAGTGACGATTGAAGACTTAGTTCAGTATCGTCAGTTGCAGGAAAAGAAAGCGAGCTAATCTTTTTTCTCGTCATATCTTGAATATTATCTAATGTAATGGTTTTAGTTATTTAGGTAATAAATAGTCTGTTAAGCATATAGAATGTTATAAAGGCCACTGAGTTGCACACCTCGTGGCCTTTTCAATTTTTTTGATGATCATACTCATAATTAGCCCACTGTGTTTTTTGCTGGAAAGCGTATGCTGTAGGGAGAAACTAATTGAGTTGGAGTTGAAATCATCATGTCATTAAATACTTCGATGGTAAAAAATAAGATCCCTGCCATTTTTATTGGTCATGGTAGCCCAATGAATGCGATTGAGGATAACCCTTACACTCAAGCGTGGGAAAATCTCGGTAAAGCCTTACCTCGGCCACGCGCAATTTTGGTGATTTCAGCCCATTGGTATACGCGCGGTACTGCTGTGACTTCGATGTTAAAACCAAAAACGATTCATGACTTTGGCGGGTTCCCCGAAGCCTTGTATCAAATCGAATATCCAGCTTCTGGTTCTCCTGAATTAGCTCAGCAAGTTGTTTCATTACTCGCCCCTGAGCCAATTTACCTTGATGAACAAGAGTGGGGATTAGACCACGGTACATGGGAAATTTTGCTGCGTATGTATCCAGAAGCGGATATCCCCGTGATCCAACTGAGTATCGATGGTAGCAAGCCCGCCACTTGGCACTATGAACTCGGTAAAAAATTGAGTGTTTTAAGGGAGAAAGGCGTGCTGATTATGGGCAGTGGCAATGTTGTCCACAATTTACGGGCGATGAATTGGCAGAACTCTCATGCTGAGCCGTACCCGTGGGCAATATCTTTTGAAAAATTTGTATATGACAATCTGCAAAGTCATGAAACGCCTCACCCACTGACTAAAGGATTAGAACGGGAGGATGGTAAATTATCTAACCCATCACCAGAACATTACTTGCCTATTTTACCTATTTTAGGAACTTGGGATGGTCAAGAAGAGATCAGTACACCGATTGAAGGAATTGTGTCGGCATCGTTAAGTATGTTGTCTATTCAGGTAGGGTAAGTTTTCTGCAATATAATTGACTAACAAAAAGCCCAAATCATATTGCTATGTTTGGGCTTTCCTTTTAACGCTAAATACGATTAGTCGATGATCGTATGTGGGTAAAAACGTGATAAGTCTTGAGTGATCAATTCTTTGTCTTCACGAATACAGATCCCCGCAGGTTGATCATTCACCAACCAGCTTCCGACTAAGGTGTAGTTACCTTCAAATTGTGGAAGTGGATGGAACTGTTGAATAATCATACCTTCTTCGCCGTATGGGCCGTCTGCGGCTGCAATTTCTTTACCATTTTCGATAATACGGATATTAGCGCCTTCACGAGAAAATAATGGCTTAATAACGTATTTTTCGAGTTCTGGCTGGGTTTTGCCATCCGCAAAATAGGCAGGCAGTAAATTTGGGTGATCTGGGAACATTTCCCACAACATAGGCAATAAAGCTTTGTTAGAAATGATGCTCTTCCATGCAGGTTCTAACCAGCGTACGCCAGCGTCTTGCAATTTAGTCGAGAAAATTTCTCTTAGCATAAATTCCCATGGATATAACTTGAACAGGTTACTAATCACCTGATCTTGGGTATCCGAAAACTCACCTTTTTCACCTAGGCCAATTTCATCGATATATAAGAATTCAGTGGCAATACCCGCTTCATTTGCACAGTCTTGTAGATATTGAACGGTACCGCGATCTTCTTCAGTGTCACGGCAACAAGACATATGCAACAAGCGAAAACCATACTGATCTTTTAATTGCGTAAAGCGTTCGATCAATTGCTCTTGAATACTATTAAACTGATCGGCATTTTCAGGTAATTTCCCTGCTTCAATTTGATCTTCTAACCAGATCCATTGGAAAAATGCAGACTCGTATAATGAGGTTGGAGTATCCGCGTTATTTTCTAAAAGCTTAGGAGGGTTAATACCATCGTAAGCGAGGTCAAGCCTAGAATATAACGAAGGTTGTTCGCTTTTCCATGAGCTGCGAACAAATTCCCAACAATGCTTAGGGATCTGAAAACGTGCCATTAACTCATCGCTTTCAACAACACGTTCAACCACTTTTAGGCACATTTGATGCAACTGCTCGGTTGCATCTTCTATTTCTTCAATTTGTGCCATAGTAAATTGGTAATACGCATCTTCTGACCAGTAGGGCTCACCATACATAGTATGAAATTCAAAGCCAAACTCAGAAGCTTTTTCGCGCCAGTTTGGGCGCTCTACTATAGGAACTCGTTTCATTACTTATCAACCACCCATCGAACGGGAAGAAGAGGTTGATTTTGCAGAAGAAGATGAACGCTGTGCCATCGCTTGTTTATTTACGGTGTCACCAAAACCGCCACGGGTAACTGTTGAAGTTGTTGGTGGTTTAGGTGCCATGGCTGTTTTTGGTACGCTCATGGAACGGCCACCTGCAACAGCAGGGCCATAGCTTTTACCTGAAGCGTCAACAAACTTACCATTGGCAGGGCTAGCTGGGTTTTTTGAGCTGAATAATGGTTGTGATGCAGCGCTACCGCCCATCATACGGCCCATCATATAACCCATCATTAATGGCATCCACATGCTACCGCCGCTGCTTTGTGCTTGAGCCGTTTGTTCACCATTTGTTGAGCTAGTGCCTGCAATACCTGCTTGAGCCGGAGCTTGAGTACACATAGCTTCACCAAACTCAGCAATACAGTCAGCTTGAGTTTCATATTTAGGTGCAGTTTTAGCGGCTTCTTGTAGCGCATTATTGTAGGCGATAGTGCACTGTTCTGCTTGTGATGGGTTCGCTTGGCTACAGTCTTGTGCGTTTGTGTACAATGAGACGGTTTCATCACTTTCTTCACAAGCGGAAAGCATAAATACGGCACTGACCGCAACAGCCACAGGCGCTAAACGGTATGAACGCCAAGACTTACGGAAGGCGCTCTGATTAATATCTTTGGTACGCTTCATGGTCATGGTAATTACCCTGAATTTAATTAAGTAAGATGTTTTTAGATGTTAGCTCTAGGATAGGGGATAAACGCTGAAAATTAAAGCAGAAATATAGGAGAAATGAGCTGAATTTATCATTTTGATAACTTTTTGCTATTTTTTCCTATTTAGCATGGTATTAGTTAAAGGGAAAAATAATATTTTTATTTTATATCAATGTGTTAACTATTGGCTGTTTTTTGCTCTAGCGCGCAGTAATAAGAGTGAGAATTAACTGAATTTGTGCCAGAGGCTAATAAAAAGGGGTTGTAAGCGGTTCAATTAGTGCAAATTAGCAATTCTAAACGATTTACTTGGCTTCCTTCAAAAAATAACCCGCTATATAAGCGGGCCATTATATCATTTTCAAATAAACTAAGAATTTTAATTCATTTTTGGCGCGTTGGTATTACGAATAATACTACTTGCAGAGGTTGAAATCTCTTTACCTAAATTCGCATTTAGGCGGGCAATATCGTCTTCGTTCAATGTGCCACGAGCAAATTCGATATTCAGTTGGTTAATCATGTAGTCATAACGTGCATTAGACAGGTTTTGTTTCGCTTGGTATAGCGCAGTTGTTGCTGTCAACACGTCAACAATGGTACGAGTTCCTACTTGATAGCCAGCTTCCATTGCATCTAATGAGCTTTGTGCGGAAACAACGACTTGTTTGTAGGCATTAATGCTACTGATTGACGATGATACGTTATTAAATGATGAGCGAACTAACTGAATCACATTACGGTAAACGCTTTCTAGTTGTTCACTAGCACCTTGGAAACCATATTGTGCTTGTTCAACTTGAGAACTGACTGCGCCACCAGTATACAGTGGAATGCTTAAATTTAAGCCAATGCTATTTTGACCATTATAGCTGTTGGTCGCACCACCACCATATGGAGTATTATAACCGCTGCCGTGTTGGTAACTATTTGTGACTGATGTTGATGCATCTAAGTTAACTGTTGGCATGTGGCCTGTTTCTGCTAAGCGAATATTTTCACGAGAAACATCTTGTGCTAAACGTGCGCTTAATAGGCTGAGGTTACGCTCTTCTGCTTCTTTTAGGATAGCGTTGATATCGCCCAACTCATTGGTTTTAAAGCGGTCGATATTTAAAGAAGCAAGTTGGCTGTAGTACACGCCACTGACTTGACGCAGTTTTTCAATCGCATTTTCTAAATCATTGCGGCCAGCGACTTCTTGTGCAATAACGCTATCATAGTTTGCACGGGCGTTTTGCACGTCGGTAATGGCAACAAGGCCAACGTTAAAGCGTTGTGTAACTTGGTCTAATTGGCGATAAACGGCTTCTTTATTTGCTTCAATATAAGATAACGCGTCAATCGCTTTTAACACATTAAAATACGCAGTTGCAGTATCTAAAATTAATTGCTGTTGACTTGTTTGGTATGTGACATCAGAAATACCCGCGGTTTTTTCTTGGATAGTCAATTGACGCCATTTCGACATATCAAACACAACTTGAGTGAGTTTCAGTGAAGCATTTAAACCTGTGCTTTCAGTATTTCTTGCGTCACGGTAACCACTGCCGTAGCTAGCTCCTGCACCTAAACCTAATTGTGGCAATAATGGGCTGCGAGATTCATTAATTTTTTCAAAAGCTTGATTACGTTCAGCTAATGATTTTCTTAATTCAGGGTTACTTTCTTTGGATTTTTGGTAAACCTGTAGTAAATCTTCTGCATAGCTATTGGTACTGAGACCCACAAAACTCATCGAAATTAAAAGGGGAAGCAGTTTCTTCATTTTGATTCCTTGATTAAACAGCAAATTAAGTTGAGTCTGTTGCCTAAAACGTACCATGCCTAACTAGGCGATAGATATTAAATTATCCGTTTTAGAGACAGTTATTAAAAACAGACACTACGTTGCTCTTTGATTTGAATAATGGCGCTTATTGTAACAGAGTATCACTTCTATTAACGGTAGCCTTTTGTGCCATTTTGTCTCAATTTATTAAACATTACCTCATCTAAGGTTAAAAAACCTTAAAAACTGTTTTAATCCACAATTATTTCCTTAAGATGGAATAATTGGGTTTGGAGAATGAAATGACAAAACAAATAGAGCAGCCAATTAAATACGGCAAAAATGATGTTGAAATTATATCCAAGCGTAAATTATTTAACGGTTTTTTTCAAATGGTTGAATATCAATTTCGTCATCGCCTTTTCGCGGGGGGATGGAGTAAAGAAATTCGCCGTGAAGTTTTTGAACGCGGCCATGCTGGCGTGGTTTTACCCTATGACCCGAAAGCAGATAGTGTTGTTTTAATTGAACAAATTCGGTTGCCAGCGATTGAGACTAGTGAAACACCCTGGTTACTTGAAGCAGTAGCTGGAATGATAGAGCAAAACGAATCACCGGAAGAGGTTATTCGTCGTGAGGCCGTTGAGGAAGCTGGGCTTATTATTGGTCGCACTGAAAAAGCGGTAAGTTATCTTTCTAGCCCTGGCGGTACGACTGAACGTATGCATGTATTTATCGGTGAAGTTGATAGCAGCCAAGCGAAAGGTGTTCATGGGCTAGCGTCAGAAAATGAAGATATTTGCGTACATGTGGTTAGTCGAGAGCAAGCTTTTCAATGGGTTGAAGACGGCACAATTGATAATGCAGCAACAGTGATAGCGATTCAATGGTTACAACTTCACTATCAAAAACTTCATGAAAAGTGGATGAAACTGTGTTAAATAACGATTAATCTGATGAAGTGTGTGCTGATTATCAGAAAGTTAGAAAGTAAAGCTTTAAGATAGTTGTAAGTATGTTGAGCTTTTATATAGTTGTAATGAATAGATTAGGTACTAAATAATATTTAAGAAAAGGAATACTTTTGGACAGCCAGCTTGAAGTGACTGCAAAGAACTCTAAAGTTGTGAGAATTTTACAGGTTACTGATACGCATCTTTTTGCTAATACAGAAAATACGCTTTTAGGGGTAAATACTTACCGTAGCTATCAGGCGGTACTTGATGCTATCTCAGAGGAAAATCTCCCAATCGACTTAATTGTGGCGACAGGGGATTTAGTTCAAGACCAATCACCACAAGCTTATCAGCATTTTGCGGATGGTATTGCGCGTATTCCTGCTCCTTGCGTATGGCTTCCTGGTAATCATGACTATCCACCGGCTATGGTCAAAACACTCAGAATTGCTGGGATTTCAAGCGCTAAACAAGTTTTAATTGGTGATGAGTGGCAAATCTTGATGCTTGATAGCCAACTTCAAGATGTACCTCATGGCGAGCTTTCTGAGCAACAGTTAGAGTGGATGAAAGCCAGCTTAGATGCTGAACCTGAACGTACTACATTGATTATGCTGCATCACCATCCTCTAGCCTCGGGTTGTACTTGGCTTGATCAGCACAGTTTGAGAAATTCACATATTTTAGCTGATTATTTAAAAAGCTACTCAAATGTTAAAGCGATGCTATGTGGCCATATTCACCAAGAAATGGATGAAAACTGGCACGGTATTCGGTTGTTGGCAACGCCTTCTACCTGTGTGCAATTTAAGCCTCACTGTACTAATTTTGCGCTTGATACCGTCGCGCCAGGCTGGCGATATTTAGAATTAAGTATTAATGAACAAGGGCAAAGGTATATTACAACCCGCGTTCATCGCTTAGATACAAGGGAATTTAGCCCTGACCTTGACTCAGACGGTTATTAATTCGCTTATGTCAGCTCTACTTTATATTCATGGTTTTAATAGTTCCCCTCAATCAGCTAAAGCCAATAACTTAAAGCAATGGATTGAGGTGAATTATCCACAAGTTAATATGATTGTACCGCAGTTACCGAATTACCCTCAGCAAGCTCAAGCTATGTTGGATGATATTGTCCAACAGCATCAGCATGAGAAAATGGGGTTAGTCGGCTCTTCGCTCGGCGGTTATTTTTCAATTTGGTTTTCAGAGCGTTATCAGCTTCCTGCTGTCGTCGTAAACCCTGCGGTACGTCCTTTTGATTTACTGCAAGATTACTTAGGCGACAATACAAACCCATATACTCATGAACAATATGTGTTGGAAGAAAAGCACATTAATGAGCTAAAATCCTTATACATTGAAAGATTAACATCCCCTCAGCTTATCTGGTTGTTACAACAAATGGGCGATGAAGTACTTGATTATCGAGAGGCTATTGCCTATCTTTCAAAGTGCAAACAAACTGTGGAACCTGACGGTAATCATGCCTTTATTGGTTTTGACGCTTACTTTTCTCAAATTGTTGATTTCCTACAATTGGCAGAGAAATAGTGTCAAAACGTATGAACACTGTTATTATCAACAGTAACTCACTGATTGAATAGTTCAATTAATCACCTATTACCGCAGAATGACAACATGACTCAATCTAGTTATAACGCAGAGGCCATTGAAGTCCTCAGTGGTTTAGAGCCTGTTCGCCGTCGTCCGGGGATGTATACCGATACCAGTCGACCGAACCATTTGGCTCAAGAAGTAATTGATAATAGCGTCGATGAAGCGCTTGCGGGGCACGCGAGCCATATTGAGGTTATTTTACATGCCGATCAATCCCTTGAAGTAATTGATGATGGGCGCGGTATGCCTGTCGATATTCACCCAGAAATGAAAGTGTCAGCGGTTGAGCTGATCCTGGGGCAATTACATGCGGGGGGGAAATTCTCCAATAAAAACTACCAATTCTCAGGTGGTTTGCATGGTGTCGGGATTTCTGTCGTCAATGCGTTATCAAAACGTATTGAAGTTACTGTTCGTCGTGATAGCCAAGTGTATCAAATTGCCTTTGAAAACGGCGATAAGGTTGAAGATTTACATGTAATAGGGACTTGTGGAAAACGCAACACAGGGACTAGCGTGCATTTTTGGCCAGATGGCAGCTATTTTGATAGTCCAAAATTTTCAGTAACTCGTTTAACTCATAATTTAAAAGCCAAAGCTGTTTTATGCCCTGGCGTGAAAATCACGTTTAAGGATAAGCTCAACGATACAGAGCAAAGTTGGTGCTACAGTGACGGGTTGACCGATTACCTAATGGAGTCAATTGACGGCCTTGAAGCGTTACCTCCAAAGCCATTTACAGGTGAATTTTCAGGGGAAACAGAAGCCGCACAATGGGCGTTGCTTTGGTTGCCTGAAGGTGGTGAATTACTGACGGAAAGCTACGTTAACCTTATCCCAACAGCACTAGGTGGAACCCATGTTAATGGTTTACGCCAAGGGTTGCTCGATGCGATGCGTGAATTTTGCGAATTCCGCAATATATTGCCTCGTGGTGTTAAGCTCTCAGCAGATGATATTTGGGAGCGTTGTACTTATGTGCTTTCCGTTAAAATGCAAGATCCACAATTTGCGGGGCAAACCAAAGAGCGTCTGTCTTCTCGTCAATGCGCTGCGTTTGTTTCGGGCGTGGTAAAAGATGCCTTCAGTTTATGGCTTAACCAAAACGTGCAAGTGGCTGAACAGCTTGCAGAAATGGCAATTTCTAGCGCGCAGCGTCGAATGCGTGCAGCGAAAAAAGTGGTGCGTAAAAAACTCACCAGTGGCCCTGCTTTACCGGGTAAATTAGCCGATTGTAGCTCGCAAGACCTGAGTATGACGGAATTGTTCCTTGTAGAAGGGGACTCCGCAGGGGGCTCTGCAAAACAAGCGCGTGACCGCGAATACCAAGCTATCATGCCGCTACGCGGTAAAATTCTCAATACATGGGAAGTGTCTTCTGATGAGGTTTTAGCTTCCCAAGAGGTACATGATATCTCTGTTGCTATTGGAATAGACCCTGATAGCGAAGACCTTAGTCAATTACGCTATGGGAAAATTTGCATCCTTGCGGATGCGGACTCCGATGGCTTGCACATTGCTACATTGCTATGTGCGTTATTTGTCCGTCATTTCCCAACATTAGTAAAAGCAGGGCATGTCTATATGGCAATGCCGCCGTTATATCGTATCGATTTAGGCAAAGAAACGTTTTACGCCCTTGATGAAAGCGAAAAAAATGCTGTACTTGAACGCCTTAGCCGCAAGCGAGGTAAACCCAATGTTCAGCGATTTAAAGGGCTGGGGGAAATGAACCCACTGCAATTACGTGAAACGACATTAGATCCAAATACTCGTCGTCTTGTACAGCTAATTATCGATGATGAAAACTACCAAGAAACACTTGCGGTCATGGATATGCTTCTTGCGAAAAAACGCTCTGAAGATCGCCGTAATTGGCTGCAAGAAAAAGGCGATATGGCTGAAATTGATGTCTAATATCCGAATTGCGATGAGAAAGGAACGAATTGAATGAGTGAAATTACTCATGATGGCGTAGAGCGATTACCGCTTCATGCTTTCACTGAAAATGCCTATCTGAACTATTCGATGTACGTCATCATGGATAGGGCATTACCGTTTATTGGCGATGGGCTTAAACCTGTTCAGCGCCGTATTGTGTATGCAATGTCAGAACTTGGCTTAAGCAACACTGCAAAATATAAAAAATCCGCCAGAACTGTGGGTGATGTTCTCGGTAAATATCATCCACACGGTGATAGCGCTTGTTATGAAGCGATGGTCTTGATGGCGCAGCCGTTTTCTTACCGTTATCCGCTGGTGGATGGTCAAGGAAACTGGGGGGCACCGGATGACCCTAAATCATTCGCAGCAATGCGTTATACCGAATCACGACTATCCAAATACGCTGAAATTTTACTCAGTGAACTTGGCCATGGCACCGTCGATTGGGTACCAAACTTTGATGGTACGCTAAACGAGCCCAAAATGTTGCCTGCACGTTTGCCAAATATTTTGTTAAACGGTACAACGGGTATTGCGGTTGGGATGGCGACAGATATTCCACCACATAACGCCCGAGAAGTGGCTCAAGCTTTGGTTGCTTTACTGGATAAACCTACGCTAAATCTTGATGACATCATGGCATTTGTGCCGGGACCTGATTTCCCTACGGAAGCAGAAATTATTTCTTCCCGTGATGATATTCGTAAGATTTATCAAAATGGGCGCGGCTCTGTACGCATGCGTGCGGTGTGGGAAAAAGAAGATGGTAATGCTGTTATCACGGCTCTCCCTCATCAAGTTTCTGGGGCGAAAGTTTTAGAACAAATCGCCAGCCAAATGCGCGCGAAAAAATTGCCGATGGTTGAAGATTTACGCGATGAATCTAACCATGAAAACCCAACACGTTTGGTGATAGTTCCACGTAGTAATCGTGTTGACCTTGAACAGGTTATGACGCACTTATTTGCGACAACGGATTTAGAGCGTAGCTACCGCGTTAACCTTAATATGATTGGTTTAGATAACCGACCTGCGGTAAAAGGGCTTGTTGAGATCTTAAATGAGTGGATCGCTTACCGTCGACAAACTGTACGTAATCGCTTAAATCACAGGTTAGAAAAAGTATTAAGACGCTTACATATTTTAGATGGTTTATTGATTGCTTATCTGAATATTGATGAAGTCATTGAAATTATTCGTACAGAAGATGAACCCAAAGCGGTTTTAATGTCACGTTTTAATATCAGTGATACCCAAGCTGAAGCTATTTTAGAGTTAAAATTACGCCATTTAGCCAAGCTCGAAGAAATGAAAATTCGTGGCGAGCAAGATGAATTAGCCAAAGAGCGCGATGATTTACAAGCGATTCTTGGGTCTGAAAGACGTTTAAATACGCTGATTAAAAAAGAGATTCAAGCTGACGCCAAAGATTACGGTGATGACCGTCGCTCCCCATTGCATGAGCGTGAAGAAGCGAAAGCAATGAGCGAACATGAAATTTTACCGTCAGAACCGATTACCGTTGTGCTTTCTGATATGGGGTGGGTGCGAAGTGCTAAAGGGCATGATATCGAGCCGACTAACCTAAATTATAAAGCGGGAGATGGTTTTAAAGGGGCTGCGCGAGGTAAGTCAAATCAGGCGGCGGTATTCCTTGACACAACAGGGCGCAGTTATTCTGTGGATCCGCTTGAATTGCCTTCAGCGCGTAGTCAAGGTGAGCCTCTAACGGGTAAGTTAACTCTGCCTCCAGGTGCATCCATTGAACATGTATTGATGGCGCCTGATGAGCAGAAATATTTAATGGCTTCTGATGCAGGTTACGGTTTTATTTGTACCTTCAATGACTTAGTCACTAAAAATAAAACTGGTAAGGCCTTAATTTCTTTGCCTGAAAATGCAAAAGTATTGGCACCAATTGAACTGCATAATGAACAGGAAGATTTGCTGTTGGCAATTACCAAGGCAGGGCGTATGTTAATATTCCCTGTGGCGGATTTACCCCAACTTTCAAAAGGTAAAGGGAATAAAATTATCAATATTGCAGGTGCGCAAGCGGCAACTGGCGATGATTTATTGACTTGGTTGATGATTTTGCCTGTGGGGGCATCAATGACCTTGCATTTCGGTAAGCGGAAGCTGAAGTTTAAAGCAGAAGACTTACAAAAATATCGTTCAGAACGAGGTCGTAAAGGGACGTCGTTACCGCGTGGAATGCACAATATTGAGCGTATTGATATTGAGCCAGTAGAGTCTGAATAATTAACAAAGAACAAACCTTATAAACCTTTTTTAGTATGAACTTCAAAAGGTTTATAAGTAGATAATATTCATCATGGAGCTGAAAAGCTTCTTACAATTTGGGGTTAGTATGTTAGCGCTTATTAGAGCGATCATTGTTATTATTTATACGATTGCGGTGTGTGTAGGGGGCGGGATTTACTGTCTATTTAGCCCTCGTAACCCAAAACACGTAATGACATTTGGTCACATGTTCGGGCGGTTATCAGTCGTTTTTGGGATTAACATTATAAATCGTGTACCCGAGAAAGCTAAGAGCTATGGCCCGAGTATTTATATTGGTAATCACCAAAACAATTACGATATGGTGACTATGTCAAATGGGGTATTACCAAGAACGGTAACCGTTGGTAAAAAAAGCTTGGTTTATATACCTTTTTTTGGCTTTTTATATTGGATAACGGGTAATATTTTAATTGACCGCGCTAATCGCTCTAAAGCCCATAACACAATCACGCAAGTTGCTGACCAGATTAAAAAACGTAAAATTTCTGTGTGGATGTTTCCTGAAGGTACTCGCAGCCGTGGTCGTGGTTTACTGCCATTTAAAACGGGGGCATTTCATGCAGCGATTGCAGCAGGGGTACCGATTGTGCCTGTTTGCGTTTCTAGTACACAAGGTAAAATTAAGTTAAACCGTTGGAATAACGGTACTGTCATTATTGAAATGCTAGACCCTATTGATACATCGCTTTATAGCCGAGAGCAAGTGAGGGAGTTATCTGAGCATTGCCATGCTTTAATGGAAGCCAAAATAAAAGAACTCGATCTCGAAGTCGAAGAAATGGCAAAACAAGGCAAATAACTTAATTCATTGAATTTATTTAAAAATGGGCAATATACAAATATTGCTCATTCTTTTAGGTTGAATACAGCATAAATTGACTTTATTGTTTCCTACCTGTCTTATTTCCTTTTTTAATTACTTACCCTTACTATTTATAATCTTATTAATTATATTTTTACACATTTGCTAGATATTTTTAGAATTTAGCCTTTTTTCGCGATATCATGGCTTACAAATTATTGCGACCTTAAATTGTTGTATCTAAGTTGTTATATTGCTGGGTCCAATCATAAATTAGCCATTTTATAGGCTGAAAATCTACAATACTAAATAATAAAATGCGCTGGAATTTTTGTTTAGCGGAGAATTTATGTCATTCAATCGATGCCAAGCCCTGATAGCGGCAGGGGTGGCTCTATGTTTGTCCTATGTGCCAATTTATGCAAATGCAGAGGGGGCGACAGCTTTACCTGTGCCACCATTATTAGAATCACGGTCTGGACAGCCATTATTTTTAACATTACAAAAAATTCATTGGTCTTATGATGGAAAATATTCAGCCGATATTTGGGGAGTAAATGGTTCTTCCCCTGGGCCGACAGTAAAAGTAAAAAATGGCGATGATATTAAGCTTATTTATAGTAATCGCTTACCTGAAGCCGTTTCGATGACAATCAGCGGGTTGCAAATACCAGGAACACAAATTGGTGGAGCGGCAAGGTTAATTTCACCTAATGCGGACTGGTCTCCAGTGATCCCGATACGTCAAAATGCAGCAACGCTTTGGTATCATGCAAATACTCAAGGGAAAATGGGCGAGCAAGTCTACAATGGTTTATTGGGGATGTGGATCATCGAAGATGATGTGACGAAAAACCTGCGTTTACCTAAACACTATGGTGTTGATGATTTTCCTGTCATTATTCAAGATAAGCGTTTAGATAATTTTGGCGTCCCTGAATACAAAGCCGATGAAAACGGGTTTTTAGGCGATTCATTACTGGTTAATGGCGTACAAAATCCATACATTGAAGTTTCTCGAGGGTGGGTACGTCTACGATTATTAAATGCGTCGAACTCCCGTTATTATGTAATGAAAATCAGTGATGGTCGCCCATTTTCATTGATTGCATCTGATCAAGGGTTATTAACTGTACCTGTTAGTGTTCAGGAACTCCCATTAGCACCGGGGGAACGGCGTGAAGTCTTGATTGATATGGCGAAAACGCAAGAGTTAACCATTACTGCGGGCGAGTCGGCTACCTTTATGGACCGTTTAAAAGGGCTATTTGAACCATCGAATAGCTTAATTTCAACCAATGTATTAACTATCAAGGCAACTGGATTAATGTCATTGGTAACGGATGGTTTACCGGCACAATTAGTTGAAGATAAAACGCAAGTCACATCCAGTATTACACAACGTAATATTCACCTTAATGATGGTTTTGGTATTAACAATGCGACTATTGATACAAACAGGGTTGATTTTTCAAGCCGCCAAGGCAATTGGGAGCGTTGGGTTGTGACGACGAATGAACCGCAAGCATTTCATATTGAAGGTGTGCGCTTTAAGGTCTTAAACCGTAATGGTAAACCAACACCGCCAGAAGATTATGGCTGGAAAGATACAGTGTGGGTTGATAGCCGAGTTGAATTATTAGTTCAAATGATGCAACCGTCCTATAACCATTTCCCGTTCTTATTTTATAGCCACAATTTAGAGAAGGCGGATTTAGGGTCTGTAGGGCAGTTGGTTGTTGCACCGCAAGACACCATGCAATAATTCGTATTACAACAATATTGAATATCCAATAAGCAGGCATTTAGCCTGCTTCAGACTGCTGACAAACATATTATGTTTGGCGGCAAGTCGAATAGGTTTTGAAAATAAACTAGGAAAATCAATTTATTGATTTTCGGCTGATAACACAAAGCGGGAAAAACCACGCTTTTATCCCGCTTTGTCAACAACCTTAAGCAGGCATTTAGCCTGCTTTAGTTGTTGACAAAGCTAGCTTAGCGCCACTCGAATACCAAAGGCGATTAATACAACCCCGAGAACCTTATCAACATATTTTTGCACTTTTGCCAGGCCTTTTCTTACAGGGGCACTTTGGATTAAAAATACTAAAATAGGCCAGTAGATGACGGCTAAACCCCAAATAATAAAGGCAAACCACAGCTTTTCGCTAACAGTGGAATTAATATCTAGCACTTGGGTAAAAACCGCTAAAAAGAACAGCGTGGCTTTTGGGTTTAATACATTACAGAGAAAACCTTGCATAAAGGCTTTTTTGAATGAAACAATTTCGTGTTTACTGGTTGTTAGATCAACGCTATGGCCGGATTGCGGAAGTAAGCTTTTGACACCGATCCAAATTAAATAGGCTGCACCCGCGTATTTTAAGATATTAAACAGCCAAGGCGTAGTTGTAATCAAGACAGCGAGGCCTGCAACACAGTAAGACATATGCAAAGCGATAGCGACTATCACACCACATGCAGACATTAATGCGGCAGAGCGTTGATAGCGTGCTGAATTTTTAACAATCAAAAAGAAATCTGGCCCTGGAGAAAGCATACCGAGCGCAGCGATGGTCGCAACCATAATACTCGTTTCGTACATGTTATAATCTCTTTTCCCGTTCAATGTTGGTAAATAAAAATGACCTGCTAATGACACTCATATTTAGACTGGTCTTAGAGGGTTCATTTTGTTTTTAAATGTTATTTTTAGTCATAAGTTTATCAATTCGAGTATAAGTGATTCAAACCTGTTTAAGGAAGTTTAAATTTAGTCGACGAAGCAATTCTCTTTCCGTATAGTGTGCTCAATTTTTATATCTTGTTTCTAAGGTGAGTAGATGAATATTAGCTTAATCGCAGCAATGGCGATCGATCAGGTTATCGGCATGGAAAAAGCGATGCCTTGGAATTTGCCGGGGGATCTAGCGTGGTTCAAACGAAATACGTTAAACAAACCGGTTATCATGGGCCGTGTTACCTATGAATCAATTGGGCGCCCATTGCCACAACGTGTGAATATTGTATTAAGTAGTGCTCCTGGTACTGATTCTGATGTTATTTGGGTAACGTCAATTGAAGAAGCATTGGCTGCAGCGCAAGCAATTGAAAATGTTGAAGAGGTGATGGTAATTGGCGGTGGTAAAGTTTATCAACAATTTTTACCGCTAGCGAATAAATTATATTTGACTCACGTTGATGCTGAAGTTATCGGAGATACTCATTTTCCGGCTTATGAGCCTGATGAATGGGATTCTATTTTTACCGAATACCATGAAGCTGACGAAAACAATACCCATGGTTATTGTTTTGAGATCCTAACTAAAAGAGACTAATTTTTAGTTAGAATGCAAAAATGGCGCTTAATTGCGCCATTTTGCTATAACTTGCAATTAACTAGGCAAAAAATTACTCTTTACGGCTTTTTTGATATGACTTTTGCCGGTGGTACTGCTTAGTTTCCCAATGGAATAGCGTTAATTCCCCTCCCCAGCAGCAACCCGTATCTAAAGCATAAACGTTATCAGGAGTGCATTTCCCTTCAAGGGATGCCCAGTGACCAAAAAACACTGAGTAATCCTCAGGAATTTTACTGGGTAGATCGAACCAGGGTTTTAGCGGAGCGGGCGCTTTTTTAGGGTTTTCCTTGCAAATCATATCTAGCTGTCCGTTTGGAAAACAGTAGCGCAGGCGTGTTAAGGCATTGGTACTAAAACGCAAACGCGCTAGCCCCATTAAGCTTTCGGACCAGTTATTTGGCATGTCACCATACATGGAGTCGATGAATAATGGATATGCATCACTAGACAGCACGGCTTCAACTTCCCTTGCACACATTCGTGCTGTTTCGATATCCCATTGTGGTGTTATACCTGCATGGGTCATCAAGATCTTTTTTTCTTCATCAATTTGTAATAAAGGTTGGCGACGTAACCAATTGATCAGTTCGTCAAGATCAGGTGCATGTAATAACTCATCGAGGTGATCTTTAGGCTTGTTACGACTGATTTTACAGTAAATTCCCAACAGATGGAGATCGTGGTTACCAAGCACTAAACGTGCGGCAGAACCAAGGCTTTTTACATAGCGTAAAACTTGCAGTGATTCAGTTCCGCGGGCAATGAGATCGCCTGTTAACCACAGTGTGTCTTTGGTTGGATCAAAATGGACACTTTCCATCAAGTCATGGAGCTCACGATAACAACCGTGAATATCACCTACTAAATATGTCGACATAATTAATTAATCAGTGTTGGGATAGCAAGACGAAAAGCAGGGATATCAACGTGGAAACTGTCCCCTTGTGTGCTTATCATCACATAATAACCTTCCATTGTACCCATTGGTGTTTCAAGGATTGCGCCACTGGTATAACGGTATTCTTTTCCTGGTGGGATAAGCGGTTGTTCACCAACCACGCCTTCACCTTGAACTTCGGTCTTATGGCCATCACTGTTAGTAATGAGCCAATAACGGCTCATTAATTGAATAGGCTCTCGTCCTAAATTACGAATGCAGATAGTGTAAGCAAACACATATCTCGCAATATCGGGTTGAGATTGGCTTTCTATATAGACACTCTGAACTTGGATGCTTACATTCGGCTCATTAAGCATAGTGCCTCCTTCAACAGACTATTCTGAACGGTTAGAGAGATAGTTTGCCATTTTACAATATTGTTCAACAGAAATATTTTCTGCTCGGGTGCTTAAATCAATACCCAGTTCTGTTAACTCTTCAACGCTGAATAAATCCCCTAAACTATTACGAATCGTTTTACGGCGTTGGTTGAAAGCTTGTGTGGTAATACGGCTTAAAAATTTAATATCTTTTACCGGATACGGGTTTTCACGATGAGGAATCAACCTAACAATGGCTGAATCTACTTTTGGCGCTGGTGTAAATGCGGTTGGTGGTACTTCCAACACAGGCACCACGTTGCAATAATATTGCGCCATAACACTCAAGCGCCCAAAAGCTTTGCTACCTGGTCCTGCAACCAGACGATTCACCACTTCTTTTTGTAACATGAAATTCATGTCAGAAATAGAATTGGTGAATGTGAATAAGTGAAACATTAACGGTGTGGAGATGTTGTAAGGCAAGTTACCAAAAACGCGCAGGGGCTGGCCCGCTTGTTTGGCTAATTCACCAAAATCTACTGTCATTGCATCTTGCTGAATGATAGTCAATTTATCTTTTAGTTGAGGATGAACGTGTAAACGTGCGGCAAGGTCACGGTCAAGTTCAACTACGGTCATTTTATCGATTCGGCTACCGACAGGTTCGGTTAAGGCACCTAAGCCGGGACCAATTTCTACAATGGACTGACCTGGCAGCGGGTTCATGGCATCCACGATGCTGTCGATAATAAATTGGTCAGTTAAAAAGTTCTGCCCGAAACGTTTGCGGGCAAAGTGCCCCTGATGGACTCGATTATTCATGTATTCTTAGATGTCATTTGGATAGCTAACTTTAATGCGGTGATAAAACTTCCCGCATCAGCATGACCCGTCCCCGCGAGCTCAAGGGCTGTCCCATGGTCGACAGAGGTACGGATAAAAGGCAGGCCGAGAGTGATATTTACTGCTCTGCCAAAACCTTGGTATTTTAACACAGGAAGGCCCTGATCGTGATACATTGCTAACACTGCGTCTGCATGGTCTAAATACTTAGCTTGAAATAGGGTATCTGCAGGCAATGGCCCAATCAAATTAATTCCTTTTGTACGTAGGCTTTCAAGTGCAGGCTCTATAGTATCAATTTCTTCGGTACCCATATGGCCGCCTTCTCCTGCATGTGGATTTAAACCACAAACATAGATGGCCGGTTTTTCAATACCAAATTTGGTTTGTAAATCATGGTGTAAAATGGTGATGACTTCATGAAGGCTTTGTTGGGTAATAGCGGCCGACACGTCCTTGAGTGGCAGATGCGTTGTGGCTAATGCAACACGCAGTTCTTCGGTAGCTAGCATCATAACAACGCGTTCACAGCCACTTCGTTGTGCAAAGAATTCCGTGTGACCACTAAATGACATGCCTGCATCATTAATAATCCCTTTATGTACGGGACCTGTTACAAGCGCTGAAAATTCGCCATTTAAACAGCCGTCACATGCTTTTGCTAAGCTCTCCACAACATATTGGCCATTATCAACATTAAGTACACCTGCCTTTGCAGGCGTTACTAAATGAACAGGTAGAACGGATAAGTGACCTGCAGGCTGTTCTTCATTAATTGAATTGGGGGAATATTCAGTTAATGTCAGAGGCAAATTTAGCGCTTTGGCACGCTGGAGTAATAAATCAGGATCGGCACAAGCAACCAACTCAACAGGCCATTGCTGTTGAGCTAGCTGAATAAGTAGGTCTGGACCAACCCCGGCTGGCTCGCCGGGGGTGATAACAATAGGATTAATTTGTTTTTTCATCTGTAGATTGGCTGTCACGACCATCAACCATTTTCACGTAAGCAGAAGCGCGTTGTTCTTGCATCCAGCTTTGTGCTTCTTCGTTAAATTTACGATTAAACAGTAAACGGTAAGCTTGATCTTTTTGCGCCGCGTCTGTTTTATCAACGTTGCGTGTGTCTTCTAATTGAATTAGGTGCCATCCAAAGTTTGATTGAACAGGTTGGCTTAATTCACCTTTATTCAGTCTCATTAGCGCATCGCGGAAAGCTGGGTCATAGATATCAGGCATATTCCAACCTAATTCACCGCCTTTTAACGCACTACCTGGGTCTTCAGAATTTTCTTTTGCTGCATCTTCAAATGAGATTTTGCCTGAACGAATTTCCTGAGCAATTTTGGTTAATTTTTGTCTTGCCTGTGCATCATCCATAATTGGTGATGACTTAATCAAGATGTGGCGTGCTTTCACTTCTGTGACAGAAATAGGTTGGCTGCCACCACTGACATCGTTAACACGTAAAATATGGTAGCCGACACCAGAGCGAATAGGGCCGACAACATCACCTTTTTTCGCATTTTTCAGTTGTTCAGCAAACACAACGGGTAATTCTTGCAGGCGTGACCAACCCATATTACCGCCTTTCAGTGCTTGAGGATCTGCTGAATAAGCGATAGCTAACTTACCGAAATCTCCGCCTTTTTTCAGTTCAGCTAAAATTTTATCCACTAATGCTTCAGCGGTTTTTAGTTGTTCCTGTGTTGGATTTTCTGCTAACGGAATCAAGATATGGCTTAAATTAACGCCCATCTCATAATTTGCTTGTGAGCTCATTTGTTCAGCAAGAGAATCAACCTCTTGAGGTAAAATGGTCACTCGGCGGCGAACTTCATTGTTACGCACTTCAGCAATCAGCATCTCTTTACGAATTTCGCTACGATACTGATTCATATTGATGCCATCAGCGGTTAAACGTTGTTGCATTTGCTGTAGTGTTAAACCGTTTTGACGAGCGATATCAGTAATAGTTGCATCCACGGCTTCATCTGGAATATTGATTTGCATTTGGCTAGCCATTTGCAAAATGATGTTATCCATAACGAGACGCTCAAGGATCTGATGACGCAGAGTTTGATCATCAGGCACCTGTTGACGTGCGTTCTGAGCATTCAGTTTTACTGTGTTGATCATATTCTGGACGTCACTTTCCAGCACAACACCGTTATTGACGACCGCAGCCACTTTATCCATTTGCTGAGGCGCAGCCAAAGCAGTGGAGCTTGCGAACATCAGTCCCAGAATAAGCGTTCTCCAATTCTTCATAATGGTCCTATAAATATTGACTTTGATTCCGCAAAAGCGGGCTAATCTCTTTTTACTCGTCATACTTCAAGTTGCAGTGTTGTTGACTGCGCTCACTCGCACTAGTCACATACTTGTGTATGCTCCTAGCGACTCAGTCACTTGTCGCCTAACTGCACCTGAGTTATTGACAGTAACTCTATGTTATTTTTATCAGAAAGCACGTTGATAAGGCATAATGCCACTTTCTAACATCTTCTGACTACCTAAACTATGATTGTTATTTAGGCCTCTAAGTTCCACATTGATTGACCATTTATTGTCATATTCACTGCTGAACTTCTCTTTTTGCCAACCAACTATCTTACGTTCATAGCCAAGGTTGACCGCCCAGCAGCAAGTATTGTATTGCAAACCAACAAGTTGGCTCGCAGGTTGCTGTTGTTTGGTATCATAATAATATGAGCCCACAAAACCCCAGCGCTCGCTTAATGGCCAACTAACTACAGTACCCACCTGTGAAATACCACGTTGGTATTCAGGCAGTGTATAGGTATAGCCGCCATTCGCAGTATCTTCACGACGGAAGGTCGCTTGAATATAATCGCGGTCAACGAAACGGTAGTTCAACTGAACTAAACGATCGGCATCTAAACGGTATTCTGCAACCGCATTCCCCATGGTGACATTACCGAGGCGGCGGTCATATTGTAAACCACCACGCAAGCCCCAGTTATCATCAATTCGCCACATAGAGTCGGTGGCCCACAATAATGAACCAGTGTTACTTTTATCATCAATTGGGCGATTTGAATCACCCGCACGTGGGCGTTCGAAATAATAAATTTGACCCACTGAGAAATTAAACCGCTCAGCTAAAGCATCATCATACACGCGGGTTGTAACACCTGTGGTGAACTGGTTTGCAGAGGCGATACGGTCAAGGCCACTGTAAATTCGGTCACGGAATAAACCGCTATAGTCTGACTGCAACAATGAAGAGTCAAAGTTATTGATATTATCTTGATCTTTATACGGAATATATAAATATTGGACACGTGGTTCTAATGTTTGAACGAAATCACTACCTTGGAAAAGGTCTCGTTCGAAGACAACTTTTGCATCGCTTTTAAACATTGGCAGAACACGAGTCACATTTTTTTCTAAGCTTTTATCTGTATTTGAGCGTGGGATATCTTGGTCGTAATGAGTCGCATACAATTTGATGCTGTTATTCATATTTGCCCAGCCATTAGATAATGGCAGGTTTACTTCTGGTTCGATGTGTAAGCGAGTTGCATCAGGGTTATTTTTCCCCACACTAGTAAAACGAGCAGCTTGTGCGTAAGTATGCACATCAAAGGCACCTAAATTATTTTTATAATAATTGAAGTCCACTTGTGGCTCTGCTTTATAAGCACGTTTGTTGGGGTTATCAGCAAAAATTTGGAATTGTTTGTGAGTAACTTTTGCATTCCAGTTTGTATCTGAATAACCTGCACTGAATTTTTGCGTAGCGTAGCCATCAGTGGTGCTACCATACTGGGAACTAAAGTCAGTGAAATAGCTAGGGTCGCTCACTTTGGTATAGTCAGAGCTGAAATTCCAGTGCCCTGCATAAGTCCCAGAATGGCGCCAATAGAATAACCAACGGTCATCACTATCACGGTCTTCACGCTTACCACGTTCTTTGTCCTTGATATAAGCTCGGTCATGATTTAGGAAATCAAAGGCCACGGTGCCTGTACCAGGAGCAATGAGGTAACGGAATTCATTATTTAATTTTACTCCACGGTGGGTCATAAACTGTGGGGTAATTGTGGCATCGTAGTTTGGCGCAATATTCCAATAATAGGGTAATGAGAACTCTAGCCCATCGTTACTTGAATAGCTTCCCGTCGGAATTAAAAAACCGGAACGGCGTTTATTACCAATCGGCAATTGCATATATGGGCTATAGAAAATAGGCACGTCACCCACTTTAAAACGTGCATGCCAAATTTCAGCCACTTCTTCTTCGCGGTCGATAATCACTTCAGAGCCCGCAACGCTCCAGCTATTATTGCCGGGCAAACAGGTCGTGAATGTGCCATTTTCCATAATAGAATAACGGTTTTCACCACGCATTTTCATTTTCGTCGCATCACCACGTCCCTGACGGCCTACCATCATGTAGTTACCATCATTCACATCAGTGTTTTTATTATCTAAGTTAGACCACGCAGAAGGGCCTTTTAAGATAATTTGTGGGTCATCGTAGTGAACATTACCGGTGGCGGTTACTTCACGGACAGGAAGTTCACCCGCAGTTTCTGTTTGCGTGAGTTTAACCTTATCAGCGGTTAATGTTTGGTTCCCTTGTTGAATATCGACATTACCTTCATATTCAACAAAATTAGGGTATTCACCACGGACATCTTCAGCGGTAATGTGAATCGGCAGGTCGTTAGGGTCACCTTTTACAATCGGTTTTGTGTAAACAGGGACACCCAGCATACACTGCTGTGCAAGGTCAGCATGCGCTTGCTGACTATAAATTGCCGCCCATACCATGGTGGCGAGTAGTGTTGGATAGCTTTTTTTCATCATTAAATATGGGGTTCCGTCATCATTGGCATCGCCAGCAAACGCTCAAAGACTAACTTAGCCAACCACTTTGCGCCAGTATAATGTAAGAAACTTTACGCGCGGGTAGTTATGCATAGAGCTGAATGAATAGTATGATAATGCAAAATTGCATTTTGAGCATTGAAGAATTGAGGGATATATGCACTATTGGGGCAAAATTATTGGCGTTATACTCGCAATCGTCTCTGGATTGGGTTTTTGGGGGGCGCTAATTGGGTTAATTATTGGGCATGGTTTTGATAAAGCATCGATTCAACGTAAATTTGCAGGGAGAATGAATAAGCGTGATCGCCAAATTATTTTCTTTGCTAGCACTTTCCAAATTTTGGGGCATTTAACGAAGTCCAAAGGCCGTGTAACCGAGACAGATATTCAGCTTGCAACCAATTTAATGGACAGAATGCAATTACACGGAGAAACACGAAAAGCGGCTCAACAAGCATTTAGAGAAGGCAAATCCCCTAACTTTCCATTACGTGATGTATTAAAACAATTACGTATGGCCTGCTATGGCCGTTTTGACTTGATTCAGATGTTTCTGGAAATTCAATTACAGGCAGCTTTTGCAGATGGGCAGCTACATCCGAACGAACGAAAAGTATTGTTTATTATTGCCGAAGAATTAGGGATTTCTAAGGTTCAGTTTGAACAGTTCTTGGATATGATCCAAAGTGGTCGCCAATTTGGCCAAGGGTACTCTCAGCAGCAATCAGGAGGGTATTATCAGCAATCGAATGGCCCAACCCTTGAAGATGCTTGTAAAGTCCTTGGTGTGTCCCCGAGTGATGACCCAACAAAAATTAAGCGTGCCTATCGTAAATTAATGAGCGAACATCACCCAGATAAATTGGTTGCGAAAGGTTTGCCGCCAGAAATGATGGAGATTGCTAAGCAAAAGGCGCAGTCTATCCAAGCAGCTTATGACTTAGTCAAGAAGGAGCTCGGCTTTAAATAAATTTCCCTGTCATATTTCGCGCCGCAGCGTTGTTGGCTGCGCTCGCGCACCCTAGTCACATACTTGTTGTATGCTCCTAGGGATTTGCTCTCTTGCCGCCTAGCTGCAACACGAACTATTTAAGGGAAATCAGGTTAACGAAGAAAAACCAAAAAATCTCGCTTTGTTGGCTGCGCTCGCGCACCCTAGTCACATACTTGTGTATGCTCCTAGGGATTTGCTCTCTTGCCGCCTAGCTGCATCACGAACTATTTAGGGGAAATCAGGGGAATAATTAAAATGGATTATTTCGCTCCCGTTTTTTGTTGGCTGCGCTCGCGCACCCTAGTTACATAGTTATGTATGTTCTTAGGGTAAAAACAAACGGGAAAATAATCAGCGCAAAAACAGAGTGAGTTAATTTCTGCACTGGTAATATTGAAATCTAATCAATCGATTAGAGACCGTTAAAAATCCGGTGGGCAGGTAAAATGCATTGGCGTGCCGTATTCAGGGTGGGTGATGTATAATTCCTGAGCATGTAATTGTAAGCGAGTAGCTAGCGCTTTGGCCTCATCGTGTGCATAGAAGCGATCACCAAGGATAGGGTGACCTAACGCTAACATATGGACTCTAAGTTGGTGCGAACGACCCGTAATAGGGTAAAGCTTTACGCGAGTGGCTTGTTCTTCATATTGTAAAACTTGGTACTCGGTTTGTGCTGATTTCCCTGTTTCGACACACACTTTTTGCTTAGGGCGGTTTGGCCAATCACAAATTAGCGGCAAATCAACCAAGCCTTCTTCTTTTTCTAAATGACCCCAAACACGAGCAATATAGAATTTTTTCGGCTCACGCTCTCTAAATTGGCGTTTAAGTTCGCGTTCAGCTTTTTTGTGCAGTGCCACAACCATGACGCCACTTGTCGCCATATCTAACCGATGTACGGATTCAGCGGCGGGAAAATCACGCTGAACACGGCTCATAATGCTGTCATGGTGCTCTGGCGCTTTTCCGGGAACAGAGAGTAACCCGCTAGGTTTATTCACCACAATGATGTGATCATCTTGGTAAAGTATATGCAACCAAGGTTCAACAGCAGGTTGGTAGGGTTCCATCATAACGTGTGTAACTCCGAAGCTTTTAAATAATTTCTCCCTCAGATGAGGGAGAAATAAGTGACTATTTTAGTTTACGCTTACTATAATTCAAATTACTAATAATAAGCTATTTGAATGAGCGACAGCGTACTCACAGCAAGTCGGCTACTGATGAGTTACCACAACTAAACGAATCGCATCTAGTCGCCATGTAGCTTGGTCGATATTAGTCATCAGTTGTTGGCGTTCTTCCTCAATAATATCAAGTTCTTCATCACGGATATTTGGGTTGACCGCTTTTAGTGCTTCTAAACGAGAAAGCTCCAACGTTAGCGCCTTATCAGCCGCTTCTTTTGCATTTTCTATCAATGCCTTGGCTTCTTTTTCGATCATTGGCTCAGATAAGCGTAATACCGAATGAACCTCATTTTGTACTGCATTGACCAGTTTGCTTGCCATATGGCGGTTAATGGCATTTAATTGGCGGTTAAAACTTTCAAACTCAACTTGAGATGATAAGTTATTACCTTTTAAATCAATTAATAAGCGTACCGGAGTTGCGGGTAAGAAACGGCTAATTTGCAGGTGCTTAGGTGCTTGAGCTTCCACAACGTAAATCAGTTCAGTCAATAAGGTGCCAACAGGCAGCGCTTTGTTTTTCAATAAAGAAACCGCACAGCTGCCGGTATCGCCAGATAGCACTAAATCTAAACCATTACGAATAATAGGGTGCTCCCAGCTAATAAACTGCGTGTCTTCACGAGAAAGTGCTTGCTCTCTATCAAACGTGATGGTGCAACCATCTTGAGGAAGTCCTGGGAAATCAGGTACTAACATATGGTCTGAAGGTGTGAGGATAATCAGGTTATCACTTTTATCTTCTTGATTAATACCGACAATATCAAAAAGATTGAGTGCAAAGTTAACCAATTCGGTATCGTTATCACCTTCACCAATTTCTTCAGCCAACAGATTGCCAGACTCGCCACCGTTTGAATGCATTTCAAGTAAACGGTCACGGCCTTGTTCCAATTGCAATTTCAAGCTGTCATGCTCTGCACGGCAGGTTTTAATAAAATCATCAAAACCTTCTGTGACTGTCGGTTCAGCCATAAATTGCAGTAATGGTTGGTAGTATTTATCGTAGATAGCTCGGCCTGTTGGACAGGTATGTTCAAAGGCATCTAAGCCTTCGTGATACCAGCGGATCAATACAGATTGTGCGGTATTTTCTAAATAAGGCACATGAATGCTGATATCACGGCTTTGTCCAATACGGTCTAAACGGCCGATACGTTGCTCAAGTAAGTCTGGATTAAACGGCAGGTCGAACATCACCAACTGGTTAGCAAATTGGAAGTTACGCCCTTCAGAACCGATTTCAGAACATAATAGAACCTGCGCGCCTTCTTCTTGAGAGGCGAAATAGGCAGCAGCTCGGTCACGTTCTAATAACGATAACCCTTCGTGGAACACGGCAGCACGAATCGCTTCGCGTTCACGTAACACTTGCTCCAATTGTAGTGCAGTTGCGGCTTTCGCGCAGATCACTAACACTTTTTCATGGCGGTTTGCGGTCAAAAAGCCCATTAACCACTCAACCCGCGGGTCAAAGTTCCACCACGTGGCGTTTTCACCTTCGAACTCTTGGTAAATTTGCTCAGGGTAGAGCATTTCTTTTGCACGTGTTTCAACGTCTTTTTTACTGCCCATAATACCAGCCACTTTAATTGCGGTTTGGTATTGGGTGGGCAATGGCATTTTTAACGAATGCAATTCACGACGAGGGAAGCCTTTGACGCCATTTCGGGTATTTCTGAACAACAGGCGGCTAGTACCATGGCGGTCCATTAACATGTTGATCAGCTCTTGGCGCGCGGCATTGCCATCTTCACCTTCAAGGTTTGCAGCCTTTAGCAGTGGTTCGATATCTTGTTCTTTGATTAATTCGTTAAGTAAATTTTGCTGGTCATTAGTCAGTTTGTCACCCGACAGCAACAGTGAAACCGCATCAGCAACAGGACGGTAGTTTTCTTGCTCAGCAATAAAGTCTTGGTAATCATGAAAACGGCTAGGGTCAAGTAAACGCAGGCGAGCGAAGTGGCTTTCTTGGCCAAGTTGCTCTGGTGTTGCCGTTAATAGCAAAATAGAAGGAATATTTTCAGCTAATGTTTCAATAACTTGATATTCACGGCTCGGGGCGGTCTCACTCCACTGTAAGTGATGAGCTTCGTCGACGACCATCATATCCCAGCCCGCTTCAACTAATTGGTCAAAACGCTGCTTGTTACGACGGACGAAATCCAGTGAACACAGAACGAGTTGTTCTGTTTCAAATGGGTTATCACTATCATGCTGTGCTTCACTGTAACGGCTATCATCAAACAAAGAAAAACGCAGATTAAAGCGGCGTAGCATCTCAACCAGCCATTGGTGCTGTAAGCTATCAGGAACAATAACTAAGACGCGCTCTGCACGGCCTGCCATTAATTGCTGGTGGATAATCATCCCCGCCTCAATGGTTTTACCTAAGCCGACTTCGTCAGCGAGTAATACACGCGGATGGTGGCGTTTTCCCACTTCATTGGCAATATGTAATTGGTGTGGGATCAGACTTGCACGAATACCGCGTAGGCCTGTCGCTTGATGTTTGACTTGCTCGCTTTGGAATTTGCGCGCACGAAAGCGTAAAGCGAAACGGTCCATACGGTCAATTTGCCCAGCAAATAGACGATCTTGCGGCTTATTGAATGTGAGCTTGCTGTCGAGGAACACTTCTCTAAGGCTCACACCGGTTTCTTGCGTATCTAAACGTGTGCCGATGTAAGTCAATAATCCTTTATCTTCTTCAATGCTTTCAACTTGAAGTTGCCAGCCTTCGTGGCTGGTAATGGTATCACCTTCATTAAACATCACTCGGGTAATAGGGGCATCACTGCTAGAGTAAAGGCGGTTTTCGCCACTAGCAGGAAAAAGCAACGTTACCATACGGGCATCAATTGCCACGACGGCACCTAATCCAAGTTCGCTTTCTGTATCGCTGATCCAGCGTTGACCAAGAGTAAATGGCATAGATTTAACTTAATTCCATAAAATTGAGAGTTTATTTTTTAGATTTTTTAAGACAATTTTTATCAGTGTCTTCGCCCAGTGTTGGTGTAGCTCATTAATAGTTACACAAGGAAGAGTTCGAATTATTTTAAAAATAGTCGTTACCTGATGATTAATTATACACATTTAATTATTCAAATTGCAGCAAAGTGAGCACTAAGGCGTTTGCTGGGCTTGTGGCCGAGACAATGAGTCAGTCTGTTTGAATTATAATGAGTATTGTTGATTATCACGCATAATTTGTGTAGCCAGACGTGCGAGACACCAAAGGGGCGATATATTAATTCAACCGAAGGCTATCGTCACCTGTTAAAAAAACATCAAAGGTAGAATAAATTTTAAAACAACAGGGTAATTTGCCCAGTTAGCAGGGTATCAAAGTCATCTTGTAAGAAAGGCAAGATAGCATCTGCTATTGGTTTGATTTGCTTGGAAATATAATGTTCGTAATCCGGTTTTGCCGTGATGATTTCCAGCGGTTCAGGCCCTGCCTGAGTGATAATATAGTTTATCCAACCACCATTTTGATATTGCAAAGGGCGCTGTAATTTTAAATTATAGTCATCAGCGGTACGAGCAGCTCGAACATGCGGAGGAACATTTTTTTGGTAATCAGTCAATTTTCGGCGCAGGCGTTTACGGTAAACTAAACGGTCATCATATTGGCCAGAACGAATATTTTGCACATATTCACGAATATATTCACGGTAAGGTTGGCGATAAAAAATACGGGTATAGAGCTCTTTTTGGAATATTTGTGCTAAGGGGGTCCAGTCCGAGCGAATGGTTTCCAGCCCTCTAAATACCATGGTGTCTTTACTCAGCCCTGCATAGCGTTTTTTACTCCCCATTTCAGCACCACGTACCGTTGGCATCAAAAATCGGCGGTAATGGGTTTCATATTCAAGTTCTAAAACCCCCTCTAATTGCCATTCTTCAGCTAAATGTTTTTTCCACCAGCTATTCACGTAATCACGTAAAGCAAAGCCAATTTTTTGCGCTTGCTCTTCATTGTGGGCGTCTCGTAACCATACAAATGTGGAGTCGGTATCCCCATAAATAACTTGGTAACCCTGTGACTCAATCAAACGTTTGGTTGTACGCATAATTTCATGGCCACGCATGGTGATTGATGCAGTCAGTCTTGGGTCAAAAAAACGGCACCCTTCAGCGCCTAGTACCCCAGCAAATGCGTTCATAATAATTTTCAACGCTTGGGATAGTGGCGCATTATGCTCTTTTTTGGCTTTATCCCGTTCTTGCCAGATATGGCTGACAATATCGGGTAAACAGTGGGTTGTACGAGAAAACCAAGCTTGGCGAAAACCGGGAACAGAATATTCAAGGTCTGGATGCGCTAATCCTTCAATCATACCCGCAGGGTCGATGAGAAAAGTTCTAATAATTGAAGGATATAGGCTTTTATAATCCAAAACTAATACGGAGTCATATAGCCTAGGTTGGGAGTCCATGACAAAGCCCCCGGGGTTCAGTTGCATTTTATGTTCCGTAAGGTTGGGCGCGACAAAGCCAAGGCGGTGTAGACGGGGAATATAAAGGTGTGAGAATGCTGCGACAGATCCGCCCATTTTATCAACAGCAAGGCCAGTTACTGTTGAACGTTCTTGCAAGAAAGCCATTAAATCGGTTTTTTCAAAGATCCGATGGACTAAAATACAATCTTGAATATTGTAGTGTGCTAGAGCGGGTTTATCGTGAGCAAAGCGGCGGTTGATTTCATCCATTCGGTCATAAGGGGTATCAATCGCTTTACCTTCGCCAAGGAGTTCTTGAGCGACAAACTCTAAACTAAATGATGAAAAACTCCATGTTGCTGCTTTTAATGCATCAATACCATCAATAATTAACCGGCCTTCAGCAGCGGCAAAAAATACCCCTTGCTTAAAGCCATGCTCTCGCCACTCCAATTTTTTGTTTTGTCGACCAAACAATAATGGGATGCCATAACGCTCAGCATGCTTTTGTAATACTTGTAAGTCGAATTGGATTAGGTTCCAACCAATGATGGCATCAGGGTCATATTGGTGAAGCCATTCATTGAGCTTATGAAGTAATTGCGGGCGGCTATTCACATAGATTAAGCGATGTTCAGAGCTCAATGCAGGCCCTTGTTCTGGCCCTAACATAAATACCACATTGTCACCACAGCCAGACAGCCCTATAGAATAGAGTTCACCATGTTGGCTGGTTTCGATATCAAGGGAAACAGCTTTGACTAGGGGACGGTAGCCTTCACAAGGTTTTAGTTGAAATTCTCCTTGCTGATTTTGAGAAAACCAGACAGAGGCCGCGATAAAGCGTTCCATTAGATACCGTTCACTTGGGCGAATATCTGTTTCTAATAATTCGACACCCAATTCGTTGCAGCTTTTTTCAAGATTCTGTAATTGTCGATATTGCTGGCAATAAATCGCATAGACTTTTTCGCGTTTAAAATCAATTAATTCAAGGAGCCGGTAGGTAATATTGGGTTGTTCATCTAATAGATGTTTTACTTGAGGGAATTGAGATTCAGCTAAAAAACCAATGGCTTTTTGATAGGGAACAGTGACCTTTTGAGGTTGGTTATCAGTGAGTAGCCAATAAGAGACCTCAACACCGTGGCGGGTGTCTTTCCAGTGACGGCTAAGAATAAAGCCTCTTTCTGCTGGAGCGATAAGTTGGGTCATTAGGCTACTCGCATAAAACTTGCATAAAAAATAGTTACGATAAATATACGCGAATAGTGTGAATTTATACAGTGTTAATTGTTGGCAGCGGTGGTGATACTCAGTAACGCAGATGCCGCACTTTGCCCCTGTAATAGGTATTGAGTATCACCATCGTAGGCAATATTCCCTTCTGCAATAACCAGTGTCCGCGGGGCAATTTGTAAAGCATCATCAACATTATGAGAAACCATTAACAATGTGATTGATTTTTCTGCACAAATTTCCCTGAGTAATAGCAGCATTTCTCGGCGTAATGCAGGGTCGAGAGCTGAAAAAGGCTCATCAAGTAATAAAATTGGTTGATTGCGGATCATGCAGCGTGCTAATGCCGCGCGTTGACGTTGCCCCCCCGACAGTTGTGCTGGTAACCTATCTAAACATTCGCTCAGGCTGACACGGCTCGCCATTTGCTCAACTCGCTGAATTTGCGTTTTATTCAGGCGTAAATTGGGTTGCAGCCCAAGACCAATATTTTGCCGGATCGTCAGGTGTGAAAATAAATTATTTTCCTGAAATAACATAGAAACAGGGCGCTTAGCTGGAGGGCTAAAAGTATGGTCTTCGCCATTGAGCACAATCGTTCCGCTTTTGGGAAATTGAAAGCCGCTAATCAAGCTTAATAGCGTACTTTTCCCTGCACCACTTGGCCCCATAACTGCCACAGACTCACCGAACTGAACAGAAAAATCAAATGACATTGTCAGGTTGTCGTATTGGTAATCTAGCTGAGTCAATTTAATCATGGTGTTTTCCTGAGATACGTTCAATCAAGCTAAATAAGCAAAAGCAAAGCAATAGCAATAGCATGGCAGTAACAGCCCCATCGTTTGACCGGTAAGCCCCTATTTGCTGATAAAGATAATAAGGGAGTGTGCGGAAGTTATCATTGCCAAATAACGCGACAACACCAAAATCACCAATTGAGATAACACAAGCAAATGCGAGAGCTTGGGAAATAGGTTTGCGTAATGCTTTAAGTTCAATAATTCGGAAACGATTAAAACCAGAAATGCCAAGTGATTGGCACAATGGGTTATAGCGTTCAGCGCTGTCTCGCATAGGGTTTTCTAATACTTTTAACGCATAGGGAATGGCTAACAAAGCATTAGTCATGATAACTAATGGGTAAGGGGATTCAGGTAAGCCTACCGTTTCATTAAAAAAGATAAAAAAACCTGTCGCGAGCACGATACCGGGCATGGCTAAAATAATTAACCCACTAAGTTCTAAGGCTTGCCCTAGACGAGCCGCTTGGCGTAAGCGCAATTCACGGCTGCTCCATAACAACATTAAGGTAAGTACCACGCAGACAGTACCAGCACACAGTGCAATAAACACAGAGGTTGCCGTGGCTTGCCATAAGGCGGGTTGCTGCAATACCGCCCAAAGTTGCCCATTTAACCCATCGAAAATAACCGCGAATAGTGGGGGCAGTAGCAATAACATGGCAGCGACAATGAGCAGCAGGTCACGAATACGACGAAATGCGTTATCAGCGGGGTCAACCCATTGCGCTTGTTGGCTAAACCCCACTGAAAATACACTATTTACTCTATGGCAGATAAACATTAAACCGACACAGAAAAACAGCTGGATGAGCGCCAAAAGGGTGGCTCGTCCTAAATCAAAATCATAATTAAGTGCTTGGTAAATAGCCAATTCGATGGTGGTTGCTGCCGGGCCGCCTCCCAGAGCGAGAACAGTCGCAAAGCTGGCAAAGCACAGCATAAAAATTAACGCAGCAGTAGGTAATATTTGCCGCCGTAAATAAGGCCATTCTAAAATAGTAAATTGCTGCCACTCATTGAACCTCAGTTGTGCTGCAATTTGTCTCTGCTCAATAGCGATATTTTCTAAAGACTGTAATAGCATACGAGTCGCTAGTGGCATATTAAAGAAAACATGTGCTAGCAAAATGCCTTTTAGGCCATAAGGTGAAAAGGTGTAATTAAATCCCAGTAATTGACAAAGTTTAGCCAGCCAACCCGTTTGCCCGTAAACTGATAAAATACCAAACACGGCAACTAATACCGGAAGAACCAATGTCATTGCACATAGGCGTAAAAATAGGGTTCGTCCAAAAAAACGACGGCGGTGCAGTGCTCTTGCAAGAAAAATAGCAGGGATTACAGAAAAAATGGCGGATAAAAAAGCCTGCCAAAAGGTAAACCTAATCACATGCCACAAATAGCTATCGCTAATAATGTCAGCCATTGACATTTCAGGTGCAAAAAACCACAGTGCACCAAAACTAATGAGTGCAACTGTAATCAGTAATCCGGAGGCCAATGCCCCCGGTAGTAGAGACAAATTAATTAGCGACTGACGGCGGTTTGCCATAAACGAGTCCAATTTTGGCGTTCTTTGGCCACTTCTTGAGAACTAAATTGTAAGGCTTTTTCAGGTAGAGGTAACTGGTTGTATACCTCAGGTAAGGGAATATCAATGACCGGATACATCCAGTTTGTTGTTGGCAGGGTATTTTGGAATTCAGGTGTTAAGACAAACTGCAAGAACTGCTTGGCAAGCTCTGGCTGTGGGCTATTTTTCAGCCTTGCTGCCACCTCAACTTGCATATAGTGACCCTCATTAAATAATGCCGCAGCATAGTTATCTTTTTGGTCATTAAGCATTTGATAACCCGGCGATGAGGTATAACTGAGTACAAAATCACCTTCCCCTTTTAAGAACAGGCCATAAGCTTCACTCCAACCTTTAGTTACGGTGAGTGTTTTGCCTGCCATTTTTTGCCATGCATCCGCAGACTTGTTGCCATACAGTTTTTCAATCCACAGCATTAAGCCAAGTCCGGGCGTACTGGTTCGAGGATCTTGGTAAATAATTTTCCAATTATTTTCACTATTTAATAATGCATCCATACTTGTTGGTGGTTGTTTAATTTTATTAGTGTCATATATGAATGCGAAATAGCCATAGTCATAAGGAATGAAGGTTGAGCTATCCCACGAAATAGGCAGCTTCAATGCACTGGTATTAATGTCGGCAGAAGCAAACAGGCCTGTTTTTTCAGCAGAATCTAATAAATTATTATCTAACCCTAAAATCACATCTGCTTTGCTTTTTTTTCCTTCCATTCTGAGTCTGTTTAGCAGGGCTACACCATCCCCCAGCGCCACTATTTTTAATTCACAATCGCACTGCGCTTCGAAATTTTTTTTAATTTGTGGTCCTGGACCCCACTCTGCGGCAAAGGAATCGTAGGTATAAACAGTAAGCGTTGGTTTATCCGCCCATGCTAATTGACTTAAACTGAGTGCACCAAAGGTAAAGAACGATGCTATAATTTTGTTTTTAAACATGCTTTTTCCTGCGCTAAAAGATAGTGACACAGGATTTGAGGAGAAACCGGTGCAGATATGCAGACGGAGGCTCAAATCCCTACGCCGGTATTAACCGGATCAGGTTCTACGGGTTATTTCTCAGCCGAAATAACTTCGGCACCCCGTTGAGATGTTCACTATTGTAGTGACTTCAGACATATCTGCAAACTGTATTGATATAGGTTTACCAGTTTAGGTATGTGTGAAACAATTAGGCATCTTTCAAATTTGGTTATTGAGGTAGTCTGTGATTGATGATGATGGCTACCGCCCGAATGTAGGAATTGTAATTTGTAATCGGCAAGGGCAAGTTTTATGGGCCCGCCGCTATGGTCAACACTCATGGCAGTTTCCTCAAGGAGGCATCAATCCTGGGGAATCGCCGGAACAGGCGATGTATCGTGAGCTATACGAAGAAGTCGGGCTACAGCGTAAGGATGTCAGGTTATTGGCATCTACCCGTAATTGGTTACGTTACAAATTACCCAAGCGTTTGGTGCGTTGGGATACAAAACCTGTTTGTATTGGGCAGAAACAGCGTTGGTTTTTACTTCAACTTCAATGCAATGATGCCGATATAAACGTGCAGCGCAGTAAATCGCCAGAATTTGATGGCTGGCGATGGGTCAGTTATTGGTATCCTGTTAGGCAGGTGGTTTCTTTCAAACGTGAAGTTTATCGGCGTGTCATGAAAGAATTCGCTCCCGTAGTTATGCCTTTACAGGAACAAAAATTACCACAACGGCCCTCTTTTAATAACCGTAGGCGTGGAGCAAAGTAGCTTATGTTGACGCGTTTACGTGAAATTGTCGAAAAAGTTGCAATGGCGACAAGTTTGACTGATGCGCTAGAAGTGTTGGTGAATGAGACCTGCAAAGCAATGAGAACAGACGTTTGTTCCATTTATTTAGCTGATCACCCTCGCCAATGCTATTACTTAATGGCAACCCGCGGGTTAAAAAAACCTAGCGGGATTGCTATTCGTCTAGGTTTTGATGAAGGTGTCGTAGGGGCCGTAGGGCGCCAATCTGAAATGCTCAATCTAGCCGATATTCGTGAACACCCTCAATATAAATTCCTGCCTCAGCTTAAAGAAGAACAATTAAAAGCTTTCTTAGGTGTTCCCGTGGTATACCGTCGCCAATTATTAGGCGTGCTGGTCGTACAGCAACGGGAAAAACGGCTGTTTAATGAAACCGAAGAATCTTTCATGGTAACGTTGTCGATGCAACTCGCCGTGATTTTGTCGCAAGCACAAGCAAAAGGTATTTTTGGGCAATATCGGCAAAATAGAATTAAAGCGATTCCTGTATCACAAGGAATTGCAATGGCTTATGGATGGCAAGATAGTTCCCAACCTTCTTTAGATAGTATTTTTCAAGCAAGCGCTATTGATATCGACAAAGAAAAACAACGCCTTGTCGCCGCCCTCGAAAGTGCTACAGCGGAATGTCGTCGTATTAGTAAACGTTTTATGGCGAGCTCAGCAAAAGAAAGTGCGGCGATATTTGATCTCTACAATCATTTGCTTAGTGACCCACAGCTAAAAAAACATCTGTTTGCCGCCATCAATGATAACGCAACTGCTGAATGGGCAGTTAAAACAGTTATTGAAAATTATGTAGAGCAGTTTTCTCGCCTGCGTGACCTTTATTTAAGGGAAAGAGGGGCAGATTTAAAAGCATTAGGTCAACGCTTATTATTTCATCTTGATGATTCACTTACCGCAAATGAGCAATGGCCAGAACGTTTTATTTTAGTTGCTGATGAATTAAGTGCTAGTGTATTGGCGGAGTTACCTATTGAGCAACTTGCTGGTGTGGTCGTGCGTGACGGAGCAACGCATTCTCATTCCGCTATCTTAATCAGAGCTATGGGAATTCCTGCAATTATGGGCGCGGATATTGAGCCTTCGTTATTACATAACCGCCATTTAATATTGGATGGTTACCGTGGTGAGCTCTTTATTGAACCTGAAAATTTAATTGTTCAGGAATACCAGCAAATCATTGAAGAAGAAAATGTTATTAGTCGCTTAGCGGAAGGAACTCTTGAACAAGATGCAACACTTAAAGGCGGCGAACAAGTTCATATTTACCTTAATGCAGGTTTAAGTCCGCGCTACGAGCAACAGATTAACACAGGGGTTGATGGCGTTGGCCTGTATCGTACTGAACTGCCTTTTATGTTGCACAATGGTTTTCCCTCGGAAGATGAGCAAAAACAACTCTATAAAGAAGTTTTACAACTTTTCCCTACCAAGCCTGTAGTGTTAAGAACCCTTGATATAGGGGCTGACAAACAGTTGCCATACATGCCAATTAGCGAAGAAAACCCAAGCTTAGGCTGGCGCGGTATTCGCATCATGTTGGACCAGCCCGAGATTTTTTTAATCCAGCTAAGGGCTATGTTACGGGCGAATATGTTTTCAGGTAATTTACGTATTTTATTACCGATGGTGACCAGTGTTAATGAGATAGACGAAGCAATTTTGCTGATAAAAAGAGCAAGGGACGAAGTGAGTTTTTTATTAAAAATGCCAGTTGAGATGCCCCAAATTGGTATTATGCTTGAAGTTCCTTCTTTGCTATTTCTATTACCGGAAATAAAAAAACGCGTTGATTTTATCTCTATCGGGACTAATGACTTTACACAATATTTACTTGCTGTTGACCGTAATAACACCCATGTAGCGGCGCTATATGATAATCTTCATCCCTCAATTGTGCGCTTTTTAGCAAAAGTAAGTGAAGAGTGCCAACGCCTTCAGCTCCCTGTAAGTGTTTGTGGGGAAATGGCAGGGCAGCCACTCAGCGCAATGGTATTAATTGCTCTAGGATATCGCTCCTTAAGTATGAGTGGGCGTAGTGTTCCTCGCATGAAATATTTAATCCGCCAGCTTGACCCTGCCTTGATGTCGCAGTTAGTACCTAAGTTATTGGCTGCGGAAACGAGTGATAGTGTCAGGCTAGAGGCGAGTGAATTTATGGAGCAACACCATTTAGGCGGTTTTGTACGTGGTGGGATTTAACTTACAACAAGATGTAAGTATTTAATTTGGTTTAGTTTGAAAAATATCAAGTATAAATGACTATACTTTTTGTTGTATGCTTCAGGGGCTTCACAAATTGAAGCCTGTTGAATACGTAATAGTCGACGAGTAGTTGGCTTAATGATTAAAAAGTGGGGAACAATGAGTAACAACTACTTAGCATTTCCGGAAATAGATCCTGTTATGTTCTCGATTGGGCCAGTATCGTTACACTGGTATGGCTTTATGTACCTTGTTGGCTTTGTTTTTGCCCTTTGGCTAGCAGGGCGTCGCGCTGCAAAACCCAATAGTGGCTGGACAAAAAACGAAGTAGAAAACTTGCTGTATGTTGGCTTTGTTGGCGTATTTGTCGGTGGTCGGTTAGGTTACGTTTTCTTTTATAATCTCCCTGTTTTTCTTGACGATCCTTTATATCTATTTAAGGTTTGGGATGGTGGCATGTCCTTCCATGGCGGCCTAATCGGTGTGATATGTGCCATGATGTGGTTTGCTCACCGTACTCGCCGTCGTTTCCTGCAAGTATCTGACTTTGTTGCACCATTGATCCCATTTGGCTTAGGCATGGGCCGTATTGGGAACTTTATTAATGGGGAGCTATGGGGACGAGTAACACTCGATACGCCATGGGCATTTTTATTCCCACATTCACGCAGTGAAGATATTCAACTTGCCGCACAGGACCCTTCGTTATTACCCATATTAGAGCAGTATGGTGTGCTACCTAGACACCCATCACAGCTTTATGAAATGTTCTTAGAGGGAGTTGTTCTGTTCCTTATTTTGAACTTATTTGTGCGTAAACCTCGTCCAATGGGGAGTGTTTCCGGGTTATTCTTGATTGGTTATGGTGCATTTAGGATTATTGTTGAATTCTTTAGGCAACCAGACGCACAGCTTGGTTTATTTGGTGGTATTAGTATGGGACAAATTCTATCAATTCCGATGATTATTATTGGCGTTCTGATGATTGTTTGGGCTTACAAATATGGCAAAAATGTGCCAGCCCATAAGCCACTAAAAGAGCCTACAAAGAGTTAATAAATACAATTATTGGGGCTAACTTAGTCTGTTGAATATAACTATTTTGTAAATAAAGCAATGAAGTACAACGAGACAAAGGTTAGCCACTTAAGTTATTTTTTTAAAAGAGAGTCACTATGAAGCCGTATCTTGATTTATGCCAACGTATTATTGATGAAGGGCAATGGGTTGAAAATAAACGAACTGGCGTTCGTTGTTTAACCGTTATTAACGCTGACCTTGAATATGATGTGGGCAATAATCAATTCCCCTTGATTACGACTCGTAAAAGCTTTTATAAAGCGGCGATAGCTGAGCTTCTTGGTTATCTACGTGGCTACGACAATGCGGCTCAATTTCGTGAAATTGGTTGTAATACATGGAATGCCAATGCAAATGAGAACCAAGCATGGCTGAATAACCCTTATCGCAAAGGTGAGGATGATATGGGCCGCGTATATGGTGTTCAAGGGCGCTCATGGCAACGCCCAGATGGAACACATTTAGATCAGCTGAAAAAAGTCGTCAATAACTTAAAAAATGGAATTGATGACCGCGCAGAAATTATCACTTTCTATAACCCTGGTGAATTTGAAATGGGTTGCTTGCGTCCCTGCATGCATACTCATACTTTTTCATTGCTAGGTGATACCCTACATTTAACATCTTACCAACGTAGCTGTGATGTACCTCTTGGTTTAAATTTCAACCAAGTACAATGTTTTGTTTTGCTCGCTCTTATGGCTCGTATTTCAGGCCATAAAGCAGGTAAGGCTTACCATAAAATTGTGAATGCACATATTTATGAAAACCAACTGCCTTTAATGCGTGATGTCCAACTAAAACGTGAGCCGTTTGCTTCCCCTTCATTGGTTATTAACCCCAAAATTCAGTCATTAGAAGACCTCGAAACATGGGTGACTTCGGATGATTTTACTCTCGAAGGGTACCAGTGCCATGAGGCTATCAAATATCCGTTTACTGTTTGATTAGCGAATAAATTGTTTACTAAGATGGTTTTATCGGAAAACCATCTTATTATCGTTTTTTAACTTATCATCAACTTTCCTCCTTTATCTATCCCATCTTTCTTGATGAATTTTATCTTGGTTCATAATTAATTTACTTTCTTGCATTTATTTTGAATTAACTATTTCTTTGCGAAGCAGCTCGCAAATTGACTTGTATTGTTATGCATTTATTTATTTTGTTGCGAAGCGTTATGCAGTTTGTAATGACAAACCTCGCTAGACAGATTTTTTTTGGCAATCTCTGTCTTGCATATAAAAAGTGGGGTCACAACAAAATGAAAGTTGAATTAAATACAACGCAGCGTGGTTTCACCTTAATTGAGATTATGATTGTTTTATTTATTTGTTCTTTTGTTATTTTTTCTGGTTTATATCAATGGCAACAGCAAGTAGAAAGGCAGCGGTTAATCGATGCGGCTAGGCAAGTATCTGAGTTTATTTATAGCCAAATGACAGAAGGTGTCTATTTAAATAGGTATCAAATATTATCCGTTAAGGCTGGTAGAAATGATTGGCAGCTTGATGTTAAAGATGCGAACAGCAAGCAAGAGGTTGGCAAGTTAACAGCAAAAAGGCACCAAGGAATAGAACTTAGTAAAGCAAGCCGTACTTCAATTCAGCTATATGGTAAGCAGGGAACGATCCGTGCTTTTAGCATAGAGCTAAAAAATCAGAATCAGCAAATCACAATTTATATTTCTTCATTAGGCCGTATTAGAAGCTGTAGTCATAAAAAAATGACAGGGGTACCTAAATGTTGAATCCCTTAAATAACGATAAATTAAAAAAACAGCAGGGATTTACACTTATTGAAATATTAATGGCAATGGCTATCAGTAGCATTGTTTGTGTATCAGCGATGAGCGCTATTCCTACATTATTTAAGCAAACCTATCGAACTTACATTCAATACCAAATAGACAAGGATATAAGGCAAACATTGATAAATATGGAAAAAGATTTTAGAAGGATAGGTTACTGTAGTAGCCTAAATTGTGGTGAAGAACCTTTAAAAATCACATCAAAATTTTTAAGCAAAGGGAATAACTCGTGCATTATTTTTGCTTATGACCAAGATTTATCGGGTAAGTGGGAAGATATTAAATCCAAATCTAAAGATTCTGATTATTTTGGTTATCGGTTAAATAATGAAAAACTAGAGTCCAATCGAAATGTCCGAAATTGTGATGGGACTCGTTGGCAATCATTATTTGATGAGAAGTTAATCAAAGTTAAAAAATTAGCATTTGATTGGCGGGAAAATACCCAATTACTTGAAATGGAAATAAGCCTTAAAACAGAGTTATTACCTAATCAAATATTTAATTACCGGATAGCGGTCTTAGTTAGAAATCTATGAAGAATATAGAGCAACAACAGGGAAACGTTTCTCTGCTTATGGTTATTATTTTTATCACAATAGGCACATTATTGATTAAATCGGTGCATTTTTTCCAAGAACGAGCTAGGGATGAGTTGCATAAGGAAATTAAATATTTCGATGCTTTTAATAAAGCAGAGTCAGCTCTTGCTTGGGGGGGGACATTACATTGGGATAGTCAATATAGAGGATTAAAGCGTTGGGTTTGCCAGAAAGAGGAAAATCAACAATGGAAAAGTTGCTTAAAACATTACAAAGGGGCGGATTTCGTGCTGTCGGGGCAAAGTCATTATCGCTTAGGGAATGATATTAAAGTTTATCGATGGGTAGTATGGGATGCAAATAAGCAACAGTTTTTCTCTCGTAAAAAAGGGTGGTTAGATTATTGCCCAGTGATAAAAAAAGGATTTTGCTAATGAAAACAAAGCAGCAAGGATTTGCATTAGTAGAGGCAATGATTGGCGTGGTTATTTTTGCTATTTCACTGGTAGCTTTGGTAAACTATTCGCAATATATCATATTGAATTTTAATAAATTGTATATGAATTCTTCGGCCATTAGGGTGTTACATAGTACATTAGAGAAAAGCTCAATGTTAGGGGAACCAATATCAGGGGAGAAAAATTCTTCCATAGATCCAAATTTGCGTTACCCTGAGTGGAAAATACAAACAACTCGCTTACCGCGAGCCGATAACTGTACTGAGTTAATGGTATCGTTAACGATAAAAAAACAGCCATTTTCATTAAGCCGTTGGTATTGCTCAACAGGAGAGTACTATGTTCCAAGTGTATCATTCTAATCAATTAGATTTATTAAAAGATCTAATGACTCATTTAATGAAAAATGAACCACTTTCTAACCCTTTTGAGCAAGAAATAATTTTAGTACAAAGTCCTGGAATGTCACAATGGTTGCAAATCGAACTTGCTAAGCAGTTTGGTATTGCTGCAAATATTAGCTATCCCTTACCAGCAACGTTCATTTGGGACATGTTTAGGCGAGTCTTACCGGAAATTCCAAAAGAAAGCGCTTATACCAAGCAAGCTATGACATGGAAACTAATGACAATATTGCCAACTGTCATTGATGAGGAAGAATTTGAACCTTTAAAGCATTATCTTCAAGAAGATACAGATAAACGTAAACTTCATCAGCTTGCTGGTAGGATTGCTGATTTATTTGACCAATATTTGGTTTATCGCCCACAATGGGTTGGAGTATGGCAAAAAAATGAACTAATAGAGGGGCTAAGTGAAAATCAACTATGGCAAAAACGTTTATGGCAGTGTCTTGTTGAATATTCAAATGAACTAAAACAGCCACCTTGGCATCGAGCTAATTTATATCAACATTTTATTGATACATTATCATTGAACCCTGATTTAGGAAAATTGCTGCCAAAGCGTATTTTTATTTGCGGTATCTCATCTCTTCCACCTGTTTATCTACAAGCTATCAATGCAATAGCAGAACATACAGATGTTCATTTAATGTTTACTAACCCTTGTCGCTATTATTGGGGGGACATTCAAAGCGCGTCGTTTTTAGCTAGGTTACAGCAAAGAAAACTTCGCCATTATCTTGATAAACATGAAATTTCACGTTTTAAACTCGAAGAGCATATTCCTAATTTATTTAATGAAAATGGCGAACAGGATATCGCAAACCCACTGCTAGCCTCGTGGGGAAGGTTAGGTCGAGACAACCTATACTTTATTTCTCAAATCGATAGTGCGAATGAAATTTCGGCCTATGTTGATACTGAACGAGCCAATTTATTAGAGAATGTTCAGCAGGATATTTTAGATCTCGAAAACCATGCTCAATTAGGGACAACATTAGAAAATTATGAAACAAGTATTGGCAAACGACCAATCAATGAGCTAGATGATTCGATAACATTCCATTTATGTCATAGTGCACAGCGGGAAGTTGAAGTATTACAAGATCATTTGCTTTCTCTCTTTGAGCAAGATTCATCGCTAACACCGCGTGATGTGATAGTCATGGTGGCCGATATTGACAGCTATGCACCCTATATTCAGGCTGTTTTTGGTAATACGGCATCAACTCGTTATATCCCATTTTCAATTTCAGATAGAAAAGCACTGCAAGCTCACCCAATTTTACAAGCATTTATTATGCTACTCGACTTACCTCAGAGTCGTTTTTCAACGGAGCAAGTTCTTAGCCTACTTGAAGTTTCTGCTTTTTCTCAACGTTTTGGTATTGATGAAAGCGAGTTAAGTTTATTACGCCGCTGGGTTAATGAATCAGGGATCCGCTGGGGGCTTGATGACGATAATGTACGTTCTTTTGCTTTACCAGTGATAGGGCAAAACACATGGGAATTTGGCTTAAGTAGAATGTTGCTTGGCTATGCAATGGATAGCAGAAATGGCCCGTGGAATGGTATTTTACCTTATGATGAGTGTAGTGGCTTAGCCGCCCAGCTTGCCGGGAAATTAGCGCTATTAATTAATACACTAAGAGAATGGCGCTCTTTATTAGCACAAGAACGCCTACTTGAAGAGTGGAAAGAACTTTGTCAGCAACTACTTGATAGCTACTTTATGGTTGATGGGGAAACTGAACTTGTTCTCGCACTATTAACAGAACAGTGGTATCAAATCATTGATAATGCGATAACTTCAGGATATGAAGAACAAGTTCCATTGCGTTTAATTCGTGATGAACTTTCAGTTCGCTTTGATGATGAAAAAATTAGTCAACGTTTCTTGGCTGGAGCCGTTAATTTTTGCACTTTGATGCCAATGCGTTCAGTACCATTTAAAGTTGTCTGCTTACTGGGTATGAATGATGGTGCTTATCCGCGAAATATACCACCATTAGGATTTGACTTGATGGCGGAAAAACCTGTTCGTGGAGACCGAAAACGCCGGGACGATGATAGATACCTATTTTTAGAAGCATTAAATTCAGCATCTAAACAACTTTATGTTAGTTATATTGGGCTTTCTATTCGTGATAATCAGCCTTGTAATCCATCGGTATTAGTTACTGAATTAATTGATTATATTTGCCAAAGCTTTTGTTTAGTTGGTGATGAAACTTTGACTATTGATGAAAGTGCTAAACGATTAAGTGAGCATCTGGTCATCCAGCATAATAGAGTCCCATTCGCAAAAGAAAATTTCTTGCCTGAAACGCCTTATCAGAGTTTTGCGAGTGAGTGGTTACCTGCCGCAAAAACAACAAATAAAGTTGATGAACCATTTTGTTCAATACTTGAAACTCGAGAGCCCATTACTGAAATTTCTTTAGAACAATTATTACGATTTTATCGTCACCCTATCAGGGCATTTTTTCAACAGCGTTTGAAAGTCCATTTTTCTATTGAAGAAACCGAACTGCCAGAAGAAGAGCCATTTAACTTAGGTAGATTACAACGATATAAAATTAATGATCAAATTTTAGATTTACTTGTCAAAGATAAGAACATTGAGCCTTTTTATTCTGCTTTAAAAGCATCGGGTCAGCTGCCTGCTAGGCAATTTGGTCAACTTTTTTGGGAACAGCAGTTGAACGAGATATCGCCATTAGCTGAAAAAGTTAAAGAATATGATATGCAGCTATTTGATTATCCATTAGATTTTCAGTTAAATGGGATAAAAATTACTGGTTTATTGAAAAATATTCATGAAACAGGAATGGTACGATATCGCCCGGCTTACTTAACTGCTAATGATGGGGTACAGCTATGGGTGGAACATTTGCTATTTAACTCGCAAATTGGTGAAGGGGAAAGCCTTGCACTAGGAAGAGATAATAGTATTTGGCAGTTTGCTGCTATTAGCAAAGAAGATGCATTGGCTTATCTACAAGATTTAGTCGTAGGCTACTGTGAAGGGTTTAATTCCCCGTTAATTCTTCTTTCTCAAAGTGGTTGGAGTTGGGTTAAAGCTTGCTTTGATAAAAAGACAAAACAGTACGATTTTTCGAGTGAAGAAATTCAACAAAAAGCATTATCTGCTTTGCTCCAAAGCTTACAAGGAAGTCAGATGCAAAAAGGTGAGATGGAAGACGATTATGTGTCAAGAACTTGTAGAAGCATTGATGATGCGATGATTAAATCTTTGTTATCAAACACTCAACGGTTTTTATTACCGATGACAAAATACTTGAAATGACAGGAGAGCAACAAAGGATGCAATATTTATCCAAAAATATCGCTCATCTATTTTTATTACTGATAATTTTTTTCGGTGGTCAAGCAATAGCAGCGCAACCACTTTGGCAAGTTTTGCCTGAAACAGTAAATAAAAGTGAAAGAGACCCTAGGGAATATAAAGCCATCAAACTTAGTAATGATATGACGGTTTTATTGGTATCAGATGCCAAAGCAACAAAATCATTGGCTGCGGTATCGATACCTGTTGGTAGTATTGAAAACCCAAATAGCCAATTAGGGCTGGCTCATTATTTAGAGCATATGGTTTTAATGGGTTCCAAAAAGTACCCAGAGCCAAGTAGTTTCTCTGAATTTTTGCAAAAACACGGTGGTAGCCATAATGCAAGTACCGCTTCTCATCGTACTGCTTATTACTTTGAAGTTGAAAATGGTGCATTAAAAGAAGCGACGGATAGGCTTGCAGACGCATTAGCTGAGCCACTTTTAGACCCGATTAATGCAGACAGAGAACGTAATGCAGTTAATGCAGAACTTACAATGGCACGTTCTCGTGACGGGATGCGTATATGGCAAGTACGTTCTGAAACATTGAACCCATTACACCCGAACTCACGTTTTTCGGGGGGGAATTTAGAGACTCTGAAAGATAAACCTAATAGCAAACTACAAGATGAGCTTGTGGGTTTTTATAAGCAGTATTATTCTGCAAACCTAATGAATGCAGTGCTTTACGGCGACCAATCTATCGAATCATTAGCGAATATTGCACAGGAAACATTTGGGCGTATACCTAATTTTAACGCAAGTGTTCCCGCTGTTAATATCCCAGCAGTAACGGATAATGAAAAAGGCATTATTATTCATTATGTGCCAGCGCAACCGCAAAAAGCCATACAAATTGAATTCAGTATTAAAAATAATATGGCAGATTTTCGCAGTAAAAGTGACAACTATATTAGTTACTTAATTGGTAATAGAAGCCCCGGAACATTGGCTGATTGGTTAATATCGCAAGGGCTTGCTGAAGGTATCAGTGCCTCTGCCACTCCAAATTTAGATAGAAACTATGGTTCATTCTCTATTTATGTGACATTGACTGATAAAGGGTTACAAGAAAGAGACGAAATTATTGCAGCTATCTTTTCTTATCTTGAGTTAATTAAAAATGATGGGGTCAATAAAAGTTACTTTGATGAAATAGCAAAAGTTCTCAATTTATCATTCCGTTATGGTTCAATTGTCAGGGATATGAACTACATTGAATGGTTATCAGACCAAATGATTGATGTTCCTGTTAATCATGTTCTTGATTCAGATTATATTGCAGATAAGTATGACCCTGAAGCTATTAAACAGCGTTTATCAGAGCTCACTGCGCAAGAGGCGAGGATTTGGTTTATTAGTCCAAATGAACCGAATAACAAAAAAGCCTATTTTGTCGATGCACCGTATCAGGTCAATAAAATCACAGCAAAACAATTTAAAACCTGGGCAAGTTTAGAATCTAAAATGAATTTTAAATTACCTGCTTTAAACCCGTATATTGCTGATAATTTATCACTAATTAAAGCTGATAAGGTTTATAAACACCCCGAATTCATCTATCAAGATGGCAATACACGAGTGTTATATATGCCAAGTCAATATTTTGCAGATGAGCCAAAGGCGAGTATCACTTTATCATTACGTTCTAACCAAGGTGATAAAGATGCTAAGCAACAAGTAACGGGCTCTTTATTACAATATATCGCTTCATTGAAAATGGATGAACTGCAATATCAGGCATCTGTAGCTGGCATGTCTGTCTCTGTTTCTCAGGGAATCGGTCTGCAATTAAATGCCAGTGGTTACACCCAACATTTACCTGAACTCTTTTTATCCATGATAAAGCTATACCTGAATTTTGAGCCAACGGAACAAGAATTAGCTCAAGCAAAATCTTGGTATAAAGAGCAAATTGAAGTTGCTAATAATGCGAAAGCTTATGAGCTAGCCATGCAGCCGCTTCAGCGTATTAATAGTGTACCTTATTTTGAGCAAGAACAGCGTTTAGCCGAGCTAGATAAAATTTCATTGCAAGACATCACTAATTACCGTGAAATGATAGTTAAGAGTGCAGCATTACAAGCGCTGGTCTTTGGTAATATGACTGAGTCGCAAAGCATTAAAACTATTAAAGATGCACAGCAATTATTAAAGAGCGAAGGTACCAATTGGTGGCGTGGTGATATTGTAGTTATCGACAAAAATTACCTAGCAGATTTTCATAAACAGGGGAATAGCTCAGATAATGCACTTGCTGAAATCTTTATTCCAGACGGTTATAGCCGCATTGATGGCGCAGTATTATCAGGTATTCTTTCTAAGGTAATTCAGCCTTGGTTTTATGACCAATTAAGAACCAATGAGCAACTGGGTTACGCAGTATTTGCTTTTAAAGCAGGGCTGGGGGATCAGTGGGGAATGGGCTTTTTAATTCAAAGTAATGCCAAAACACCGAGTTACTTGAATACTCGTTACCAACAATTCTATCTTCAAGCATTAGATAAACTGAAAAAGCTGCCGATAGATGAATTTAATCAATATAAACAATCCATTATCACGGAGATGAATCAACCACCTCAAACGTTCTATGAGGAAGTAGGCCGTTATTCATCTGATTTTTCTAGAAATATTTTCAGTTTTGATACTCGTGAAAAAGTTATTGCAACTTTAGGGACAGCAACGAAAGAACAAGTCATTGAGTATTATGAAAATGCAGTTATAAAGCACAAGGGGTTAGCAGTAAGCTCCCAAGTTATAGGCCAAGGAGTTGATACTAAAGTAGGGTATGCTCATCTGAAAGATTGGGTGCTTTACCCAACAGCTTCTCAGTTGCAAAAGATTTTACCAATAAAGGAAGATGCTGAGTGAATAAAGTGCAGGTAGAGTCCCAATTACTGAATGTTTTTTCCTTACCTCTGCGTGGGCAGCGGTTAATTGAAGCATCTGCAGGAACGGGTAAAACATATACAATTGGTATACTTTATCTGCGGCTTTTATTAGGTCTGGGAGGCGTTAATGCGTTTCCTAGGCCGTTAAGTGTTGAAGAAATTTTAGTTGTAACATTTACTGAGGCTGCGACGAATGAGTTACGGGGACGTATTCGTCAACGTATTCATGATATGCGCTTAGTTTGCTTAAGAAATGGCGTTGGTTTCGAGTCGCAACCTGAGTATCTTGAATTATTAGCTGAGCTTTCGGGGGAATCCCAAAGAAAATTCGCTGCGCAATGGTTGCAGGCAGCGGAAAGGCAAATGGATGAAGCCGCGATATATACTATCCATGGTTTTTGCCAAAGAATGCTAGTTCATAATGCATTTGAGTCGGGAGTATTGTTCGAACAAACAATGATTCAAGATGAATTTCCGATTCAAAAACAAGCTTGTGCAGACTTTTGGCGCCGCCATTTTTATCCTCTGAATTACTCCATGACGAAAGTCATTCAGTCACTGTGGGCTAGTCCTGAAGCATTACTTTCGGAGATTAAACCTTTCTTGCAGGGTGACATTCCTTTAATTATTAACCAACCGAAACAAGTAGAAACTCTAGAAGAACGGCATCAGCGGCTAATCTTGTTAATTGAGTCAGTTAAAACGGCCTGGTTAGAAAACTCAGCGGATTTTGAGAAGCTTATCGCTGATTCAGATGTGGATAAACGAAGTTATAGTACTCGTTTTCTACCTACATGGCTGATAAAAATAGGCGAATGGGCTCAAGAAAAAACAGAAGATTATCAGCTTCCTAAAGATCTTGAACGTTTCTCACAAACGGTATTACATAAAAAATCAAAAAGTGGCTTAGGGCCAGAACATATTGTTTTCCAAAGTATAGATGAGCTACTTTCTCAATCATTAACTCTAAAAGATCTGGTTATTCCACTGGCCATTTCAGAGGTGAGGGAAGCGATTACTAATGAAAAACATAATCGTGGTGAAATGGGGTTTGATGATTTATTGACCCGTTTAGACGGTGCTCTTGCTCAAGAAAGTGGGAAATTTTTAGCTCAAGCTATTAGTCAACGCTTTCCTGTTGCGATGATAGATGAGTTTCAAGATACAGATGCACAGCAATACCGTATTTTTCAAAGAATTTATCGGGAAGTTAATGACAGCGCATTACTTTTCATCGGCGACCCTAAACAAGCTATATATGCTTTTCGGGGCGCAGATATTTTCACCTATATCGAAGCAAAAAATGAAGTTAGTGCTCACTACACATTAGAGACTAACTATCGTTCATCGCAAAATATGGTTGAAGCTATTAATCACTTATTTGGCCACTGTCAGTCACCATTTATTTTTGAGCAAATTCCTTTTCAACCCGTTAATTTCGCTAAGCAAAATAGCGGTAAAAAACTTATTCATGATGGCGAAGTGGTCAAAGCACTTACATTTTGGCAAGTGGAAGCAGAAGGTGTCTCAGTTGCTGAATATGAACAGGCAACAGCTTCACAATGTGCAGCGCAAATCGCACAATATTTACAAGGCGGGTTTCAGGGTAGTAGCTATTTTGACAATAAAGGAGCACATACTCCTGTAGAAGCTTCTGATATTACTGTGTTGGTTCGTAGCCGACGTGAAGCTGTATTGATTCGTGATGCTTTAAATCGGTTAAATATCCCTTCTGTGTTTCAATCTAATCGGGAAAGTGTATTTTCAACACCGGAAGCGAGAGATTTACTGTGGTTACTACAGGCAGTTTTAACACCGGAAAAAGAACGTGTTTTGCGCAGTGCATTGGCGACAGGAATATTGGGTTTAACCGCTAAACAAATTGATGACCTAAACCATGATGAAAAATCGTGGGAAAAAATTGTAGATGAATTTGCTCGTTATGCCATGGTGTGGCAAAAACGAGGCGTGCTCCCCATGCTTAGAATGATCATGGCACAGAGGAAAATTGCAGAAACGTTATTATCAGGTGCCGATGGAGAGCGTCGCTTAATGGATGTGATGCATATTGGTGAGCTGTTACAAGAAATGTCATTACAGCTTGAAGGTGAGCACACACTAACACGTTGGCTGGCGCAACAAATTGCCCATCCTGATCATCAATCTGACGCACAACAAATGCGTCTTGAAAGTGATAAACATTTGGTGCAGATCAGTACCATACATAAATCTAAGGGCCTTGAATATAAGATTGTTTGGTTGCCTTTTGCGAGCAATTTTCTACCCCAATCTAAAGGTTTATATCACGATAGAACGGATTATGCAGTACGGCTAGATTTAAACGATAGTGAAGAAAATGTTGCTCTAGCTGATGAAGAGCGTCTAGCAGAAGACCTACGCTTATTATATGTAGCACTCACAAGGGCTATCTATCACTGTAGTGTCGGTATTGCACCATTAATTAAAGGTAACAGAAAAAAAAGTGGTGAAACCGATTTACACTTATCTGCGCTGGGTTACGTCATCCAAAAAGGGCAAGCAGGAGATAGCCTACTATTGAACGACATGCTAGCTGAAATTAGCAATGACGTTATTGATGTTGCAGTGATTAATCAACCTAAGTCGGAACGCGTGCTATTAGAACAAAATGATAGCGTAAACTTATCGGCAAGAGCAGTGACTCGTCATTTTAATGACCACTGGCGTGTTACCAGCTATTCGGGGTTAAGTTATGGTTCAAGCCATACTGAAGCAGAAGAATCAGTTTCAGCATTGCAATTTGCTAATTCATTAGCCCCTAATATGGATATTGAGGCTAGTGTTGATGTGGAGCAACAGGAAGACGAGTCTCTTATCCTAACTCCTCATCAATTTCCTAAAGGTGCATCACCGGGAACATTTTTGCATAACTTGATGGAGGAGATTGATTTTAGTGGGCATGTTTCTCAAGAATGGTTGTCTGAAAAACTTGAATCCTCAGGGTTTGACATACAGTGGGCACCAATGCTGCAAGAATGGCTGCATGCAATTGTACAGGCACCACTATCAGAAGACGGCTTATGTTTATCTGCATTACAGGCTCAAGACCAATTGGATGAAATGCAGTTTTATCTCCCTATTGATTCCCTATTGAGTGCCAGTCATTTAGATAAGATAACGCACCAATATGACCCATTATCACAACGTTGTCCTCCGCTAAATTTTGAGAGAGTTCAGGGTATTTTAAAGGGGTTTATTGACCTCACCTTTTACTGGAAAGGCAAATTTTATCTTCTTGATTATAAATCAAATTATTTAGGGAAAGATGCCAGTTTTTATACCCAAGAAGCCATGGCTGAAGCGATGATAGACCACCGCTATGATTTGCAATATCAACTATATTCGTTAGCGTTACATCGTTACCTCAAGCAAAGAATGCCTAATTATGATTATGAAACTCATTTTGGTGGCGTTTATTATTTATTTTTACGAGGCATAGATAATATTCACTCAAGTAACGGCATTTTCTTTTATCGCCCTATAGAGCCTTTTATTGAAGCGTTAGATAGCTTATTTAAAAATGTTCAGCAAGGGGAACCAACTTAATGAAATCCCTATTTAATCAGGCTATTGAGAAGCATATCTTTACACCTCTAGATGTACAATTTGCTTACAGCATTTCTGATGATAAGTGTCCTATAGTACTTATGATTGCCGCACTCCTTAGCGCAGAAACTATGGCTGGGCACGTTTGCCTAGCACTGGCGGATGTTGACCCCGAAAAATTGTTTGCGGGAAGGCATCCAGAGTTAGCAACTGCGTTTTGGCAAAAAATGGGAGAGCCGAGTGAGCAAGAGCTCTATCAAACGCTCAGACAAGCAAATGCAGTGTCATTATCAACAGAAAACAAAATCTCTCCTTTGGTGCTTTCAGGGGAATATTTATATTTTCAACGGATGTGGCAATATGAGCAGTATGTTGCGAAATTTTTCTCTAATACATTAATAGATAAGCAAAATAATGTTCAAATTAAGAATGTACTAGACAGCTTATTTCCTATTACTGATGATATAGATTGGCAAAAAGTTGCAGCAGCAGTTGCTGTAACGAGTAAGGTGTCAATTATATCAGGGGGGCCAGGAACAGGAAAAACCACAACAGTTGCGCGTATCCTTGCTGCATTAATTAAACTTGAAATTAAGTATCACCATAAAATTAGAATAGAGTTGGCGGCTCCAACCGGTAAGGCTGCAGCTAGGTTGACGGAGTCCCTCGGAGAGGCGATGAAAAAAATGCCTTTAACCGATGAAGAACACGCTGTTTTGCCTAATCATGCAAAAACATTGCACCGTTTACTAGGGGCTCAACCTGAGAGCCAGCAGTTTCGCTATAACCGAGATAATCGTTTATCTCTTGATGTACTGATTGTTGATGAAGCCTCAATGGTAGATTTACCCATGATGAGCAAATTACTTGAGTCATTACCTGAAAATGCAAAGTTAATATTTCTAGGTGATAAAGACCAATTAGCCTCAGTCGAGGCAGGGGCAGTATTAGGGGATATCTGTCAGTTTGCTGATAACGGTTATAGTGCAGAAAGAGCGTCCCAACTTTCGGAGTTAACAGGGCATTCAGTTGAACCTTATGCATCACCAAGCGGCCCAGTTATTCGTGATAGCCTATGTTTGCTACGTAAAAGCTACCGTTTTTCGGCAGATTCAGGGATTGGGCAACTCGCTTTTGCTGTAAATGAAGGTAATGTTTCTAGAGTTCAACAGTTACTAAATCAGCAGCGGCCAGATGTACATAGTTATATTCAAGAAACCGCAGATGATTACGCGAAAATTTTATTAGATGCCGCTGAAAATTATAAGGAATATCTATTAGCGGTTAAAAATAAAGAAGATCCTGAGCAAGTTTTGAAAAAATTTAACCAATATCGGGTACTAACAGCTCTGCGAGAAGGCCCTTTTGGCGTCATTGGCCTTAACGATAAATTGGAAAAATTATTTCATAGGCAAGGGATAATAAACCGTCCATATAATTTATTGAATAAACACTATGCAGGCCGGCCAATTATGATTAGCCGTAATGACAGCCCATTAGGACTCTTTAATGGGGATATAGGTATCATTTTACCGGATGAAGAAAATGCACTGAGAGCCTATTTTCAATTTCCAGATGGGACTATTCGTGGGGTACAACCTAACCGACTTCCACAACATGAAACAGCTTATGCAATGACCGTTCATAAATCACAAGGTTCGGAGTTTGCTCATACCGCATTAGTTTTACCAAATGTATATTCTCCCGTAATGACTCGTGAGCTGGTGTATACGGCGATAACTCGAGCTAAAAAAGAGCTATCTCTTTATGGCAGCCCAAAGGTATTACGTCGAGCAGTTGAAACACCAACCAAGCGGCGAAGTGGTTTAGCGACCCAATTAATGTGACTAGTTTATATGTAAGTTACGTGAATATTTAACCCAAAAGTAAAGGTAATGAGATGGATAACCAGCAAGCAATGACGGCAATTACAGTAACATTAAATGCAAGACTTGAACCGATTAGGCGTGGTGATTTAGAAGATGCATTTAATGAAGTCATGAAAAGCATGGGTAAAAATATCCATGTTACAGGTGGTGGAACATTATTAAGTGATAATGGCGAAGCGCAAGAATGCGATATAGAAATAGCACTTGAAGAAGCTAGTGACGAAAATATCAGTTTAATTATTCAACTTTTTTCTTCAATGTTAGCTCCAAAGGGCTCTCGTTTATTCATTCATGGCGAAGATGTTCGAATCGATTTTGGCTCAGATGAAGGTATGGCTATTTATTTCAACGGGACAGAGCTCGCTGATGACGTTTATGAAAATGGGGATATCAATGAAGTATTCGATACTCTAGATGAAGCAGTGGAAGATATTGGGAGTATTCACGGGGTTTGGGATGGCCCGACAGAAACGGCATTTTATTTTTATGGTACTTCTTTCGCTGAGATGAAAGCTGCAATACAAGCGCATTTAGACTCCATTCCTTTGTGTGAGAAAGCAAGGGTTATTCAGATAGCTTAGTGGTTATTCATTTGTGTTAAAACCATAGCCCAAACTATGCATCCTTGTATAGTTTGGGGTTAAAGTAATTGACTAAATAGTGATCATTTTGAATGTTCTAATATTTACTTATCAGCTTGGTTTTTTAAATCTAAAATCAATATTTTAGAGCGGCGCTGGTAATTATATAAAGCCTGTTTTTTCATTGGTAACATCTCAATCTCCGCGGGGGTAAAACCACGCTCTTGAAACCAATGGATGCTACGAGTTGTTAGTACAAATAGCTTGTCTAAACCAAATTGTTTTGCTTGTACGGCAATACGGTGCAGTAACTCCTCTCCCCTAGATGAACTACGGTAATCAGGATGAACAGCGACACATGCCATTTCACCTAATTTTTCTTCTGGGTAAGGGTAAAGCGCTGCGCAAGCGATGACTAAGTTATCACGTTCAATAATGGTAAATTTATCAATTTCCATTTCTAATTGCTCACGTGAACGTCTAACTAAAATCCCTTGCTGCTCTAATGGGCGAATAAGTTCTAATATTCCACCAATATCATTAATGTTTGCACGGCGGATTTGTTCCGCGCTTTCCATGACTATTTGGGTACCAATACCATCGCGAGAGAATAATTCTTGAATTAAAGAACCATTTTCTTGGTAGCTCAATAGGTGGCTACGGCGGACACCCCGGCGACAAGCTTTTGCGGCTCCACGTAGAAAACGCACGGTTCCTGAGTAGTAATCGCCCTCAGATTCCAGCTCTTGAATACGGTTTTCTGCTTCATTTGGGAATAATTCAGACAAAATATTGCCTTCTTTATCTACTACACCTTGTGAGGAGCAAAAACCGATCAGTTTTTCCGCTTTCATTTTTACTGCTAATTGAGTTGCAATTTCTTCAGAGGTCAGATTAAAACTTTCTCCTGTGACTGAGACTGCAACCGGCCCAATCAACACAATGGAACCATTATCTAACTGATTATTAATGGCTTCTTCATTAATACGGCGGATTCTTCCGCTGTGGCAATAATCAATGCCATCATCAACCCCTAGAGGTTGAGCAATAACGAAATTACCACTAACCACATTAATATGTGCGCCTTGAAGCGGGGTATTACCTAAGCTCATAGATAACCGAGCCGTGATATCTAATTGTAAAGCTCCAGAAGCTTGTTTTACATATTCAAGTGTATTCGCATCTGTTACGCGAGTATGTTTATGATAAACCGCATCATATTTGTGTTCAGCTAAGATATCCTCAATTTGAGGCCTAGCACCATAAACGACAATAATTCGGATGCCTAAACTATGCAATAATCCTATATCATTGACAATACTAGGAAAATTTTCATGCGCAATCGCTTCACCACCAAGCATAATAATGAATGTTTTGCCGCGGTGGGCGTTTATATAAGGGACCGAATGGCGAAACTCATCAACCAACTCGGTGCTGCGCTCTTTCATAACAACCCTCTTAATTGAATTTTTATTCGTTAATAATGTATTTTTATTCTTTTTGTTGGGAAATATCAAGTAAAAGATGGGATAAAAAAAGTAACATTTTTATTTTTATCGTTTACATATCTCTAAATTTAACTAGATATACTCTACGAAAATTAAATTGCATAAAATTGACACAGAAAGTCACTCACAAATATTTTCTCTCGGTATGATTAGGTTATACTCATTAATGTAACTCTATAGATGCTTTGATATATTCTTAATGACAGAGTGCAAATGATTAGTTAGAGTGCGTATTTCAAGTCTAGTTATTAGCAATTATCCTAAAATCACTTTATTTTTCAGTTCTAGGTTCGGAATTATTGATGAGTCACCAAGATCACAACCCATCGAAGCGTCGTTTTATTCAGGGCGCAGCTGCAGTTATGTTACTGAGCATTAGCCCATTCGGTTTTTCTGCGAGTAGCAGCGTGGTGGCTGTGCGCATTTGGCCTGCATCCAGCTATACCCGGGTAACATTGGAATCTAGTACTCCATTGAAGTACCGCCAGTTTGTGCTTAATAACCCTGAGCGTATTGTGGTCGATCTTGAAGGGGTGCAGTTAAATAATGTATTAAAGGATATGGGAACCCAAATTCAAACACGTGATCCTTACCTTAAACTGGTTAGAGTTGGGCAATTTGATCCGAAAACGGTTCGCTTGGTATTTGAAGTTAAAAATAAAGTTAGTCCTCAATTCTTCTCGATGGCCCCTGTTGCGGAATTTAAGCACCGCTTAGTTCTTGATTTTTATCCAGGTAAAGGTGTTGACACCAATGATGATCCTCTATTGGCATTACTTGAGGATTATAATAAAGGTGATCTTGAGGAAAGCATGCCTGCTCAAGCGAAGAAGCCTGGAAAAGCAGGAACGGATCGCCCCATTATTATTATGATCGACCCAGGGCATGGTGGTGAAGACCCTGGTGCGATAGGCAAATATAAGACACGTGAAAAAGATGTGGTTTTACAGATCGCACGGCGCTTAAAAGCTTTGATAGATAAAGACCCTAAAATGCGTTCCTATATGACTCGTAATGAAGATGTCTTTATTCCGTTAAAAGTCCGAGTGGCGAAAGCACGTAAAATGCAGGCTGATTTATTCGTTTCAATTCATGCAGATGCGTTTACTAACCGCTCAGCCCGTGGTTCTTCTGTTTTTGCGCTATCAACGAAGGGTGCGACCAGTAATACGGCTCGCTACCTAGCACAAACACAAAACGAAGCGGACTTAGTGGGCGGTGTGAGTAAAAGTGGAGATGTGTATCTCGACCATACGATGTTTGATCTCGTGCAAACAGCGACGATTAACGACAGTTTGAAATTTGGTGACGAAGTACTAAAACGGATGGGAAAAGTTAACAAGTTGCATAAAAACAGAGTTGATCAAGCCGGGTTCGCGGTGTTGAAGGCTCCAGAGATCCCATCAATTCTCGTTGAAACGGCTTTTATTAGTAATTTAGAAGAAGAGCGGAAATTGAAAACAGCTAAATTCCAACAACAAATGGCAGAATCCATTTTTGAAGGGGTAAAAGCTTATTTCCGTAATGGCGGTGCATTAGCAATTCGCAACTAATTAATTTAAATCAGATTAAAATAAAGAAAGGTGATAAACGTGTGTGAGTCGCCTTTTTTTGTTTTTATCGATGGGTAAAAATAGAATTTACTATAGTGGTACTAAAAAGGTAATTGAATTAGAAAGGGTATTTGAAAGAATTGGTTGCGGGGGCTGGATTTGAACCAACGACCTTCGGGTTATGAGCCCGACGAGCTACCAAGCTGCTCCACCCCGCGTCCGATGCGGGCACTATACTCGGGATGAGATCTGATGCAAGTTTTTTCGTGTTTTTTTTTCAAAATTTAGCATTTACAGAACAAAATCTGTTCTGTCTGGCTGTTTTTTGCTCTTTAGTGAGTAGAGAGAGGAAAATAACCTAACTAAATATATTTACACGTTTCATTCCCTAATTGGGTTTGCTATTGTGCGCTTCATATTGGATTGTTGGATTTATTTGGGTGGTAGAGCATGAATATAGGGCTAACAAAAATCGTAAATAAACAAATAGTAAAAAAATGGTTAGTAACCAGCGTATTTCTTTCCTTATTAGCTGGATGCCAAACCCATCCAACGGATAAAGGCCAACAATATAAAGATGGTCGCTTAGTGCAAGATTTACAGAAAGTAAATCAAGTGAATGTACAGGGGCGACCAATAAATGCGCCAGATTTTAATCAACAAGTTAATGAAATTAAAAATGCATCACCGCGATTGTTTAAAAATAACAACGATACCTATCATGCTATAGAAAACTGGTTGATGGCGGGGGGGAACCCGGCTCAATTGGCAAATTTCAATTTAACCGCTTTCCAAATGGAAGGCGCTGATAATTATGGAAACGTACAATTTACAGGGTATTACACACCTGTGATCGAGGCGCGCCGTATGGCTCAAGGTGAATTTCGTTATCCGTTGTACGGTATGCCGCCAAAAGGAAAAACACGCTTACCTAGCCGAGCGGCGATTTATAATGGTGCCCTGAGTGATCATTTAATTTTAGCTTATAGTAATTCGCCGGTTGAAAATTTTATGATGGAAGTTCAGGGAAGTGGTTATGTTGATTTTGGGGATGGCAGCCCACTGAATTTCTTTGGTTATGCAGGTAAAAATGGTCACGCCTATAAAAGTATCGGAAAAGTGCTGGTAGACCGCGGTGAAGTTCCTCTGAGCCAAATGTCATTACAAGCTATCCATGATTGGACGAATCAGCATAGCGAGCAAGAAGTTCGCCAGCTATTAGAAGAAAATCCGTCATTTGTATTTTTTAAACCGCAATCATTTGTCCCTGTTAGAGGCGCAAGTGCGGTTCCTTTAATTGCTAAAGCATCTGTTGCATCAGATAAAACTCTCATTCCACCGGGAACAGCCTTACTCGCGGAGATCCCTGTGTTAGATAATAATGGGAAATTTACGGGGCAGTACGAAATGCGTATGATGGTAGCCTTGGATGTTGGTGGTGCGATTAAAGGGCATCATTTTGATATTTACCACGGTATAGGCCATGAAGCCGGAAAAATGGCCGGTTTTTATAACCATTACGGGCGAGTTTGGGTGCTGAAAAAAAGCCAGCCGCTATTTGGTTCAATGTAGTTACAGTTTTAACTGAGGTTGTTCGTTATTATGCAAGCTAAGCTTTCTGATGCTTGGATGCAGCGTTTTGCTGGGATCGGGCGTTTATATGGGCAACATGCTCTTCATCTTTTTGCACGTTCCCACATTTGTGTCATTGGCATTGGTGGGGTAGGCGTGTGGGCCGCGGAGGCGCTTGCTCGTTCAGGTATTGGGCATATCACATTAATTGATATGGATGATATTTGTGTGACTAATACCAATCGCCAATTACATGCCATCAAGTCGACAGTTGGGCAACCAAAAGTTGATGTGATGAAAAATCGCATTTTAGAAATTAACCCCGAATGTGTAGTGAATGTTATTGATGATTTTATTACTGTTGATAATGTCGCTCACTACCTTAGCACGGGGTTTGATTATGTCATTGATGCCATTGATAGTGTAAGGCCTAAAGCTGCGTTGTTAGCGTATTGTAGACGCTTTAAAATACCCATTATCACCACAGGTGGGGCTGGTGGACAAATCGACCCAACACAGATTCAAGTGACAGACCTAGCTAAAACGGTTCAAGACCCTTTAGCCGCTAAGTTGCGGGAACGCTTAAAATCCGATTTTAACGTTGTTAAAAATGGCAAAGGAAAGCTCGGGATTGACTGTGTTTTTTCTACTGAACAGCTTGTTTATCCGCAAAGTGATGGCACTGTGTGTGCGGCAAAAAGCACTGCGGATGGCTCTAAGCGTATGGACTGCGCTTCAGGCTTTGGTGCGGTGACTATGGTTACAGCCAGTTTTGGGTTTATTGCTGTCTCACATGCACTTAAAAAGATGATAGCAAAATCACAACGGGAAATGGAACAGCAGTAAAGTGAATGAGGCTATTGCGATAGATAGCCTCATTCAATGAATTACGCAGGTGTCATTTCATTGGCAATATTTTGAATTGCCGTAATGAGTGATTGAATACCATTTTGGCGGGATTCGCTGAGCTGGCTAGGTAAGCCGGTTTGAGCTAATAAGTTATTAAAATCAATTTCCATGATTTCTTTCGCTGTTTTTTGCTCTATTGCCGCTAACAAAATGGTAAATAACCCTTTCACCACCCGGCCTTCACTATCCCCATAAAAATGAAATGTTTCATCATCATTGAGAAGTGCTCCAATCCAAACTCGGTTTTCACAGCCTTTAACCTCTTGAGTTTGCAGCTTTTCATCATCAGACAGCGCCGGCAATTTTCTCGCAAATTGAATTAATAAACGGTATTTATCTTCCCATGCTTTATGTGTGGAAAACTGTTCAACTATTTCTTGAATTTTAATCTCTGTACCGAATGGGTGCGGAGCAAGTTCATGGTTAGTCGAAGTCATTAGGCTTCCTTTATTGATTTATTCATTGAGTATAGAAAGTGAAACGGTGACTGCATCGATAAATTTATCGACGTCTTCCCGGTTGTTGTACGGCATCATTGAGATACGCAAGCAGCCACTGATATTTAATGCATCCATTAATGGTTGGGTGCAATGTTGACCATAGCGTAATGCAATATTTTGTTCGGTCAAGAGGGCACCTAGATCACTATGGTGAATATCTTTGAAGTTAAATGATAGCAAAGGAGAATCAGGCACACTATAGCGAATAAAGCCGGGAAGTGCCGATAGTTTTTTAGTGGCATATTCGATTAGTGAGCAAGTATATGTTTCTGCTAGTGTTAAATTTATTCCTTCCAGCCACTCTAGGGTAGCAGAAAAGGCAATTACCCCTGCAATATTCGGTGTTCCGGCTTCGAATCGTTGTGGAATAGGTGCAAGAGTGAAATCGTCAAATGTGACGTGGGTCAACATTTTCCCTCCACCATGCCAAGGGGTCATTTGCTCTAAAAGTTCTGTTTTGGCGTAGCAAACTCCAAGCCCAGTTGGCCCATATAACTTATGTGCTGAAAATGCATAGAAATCAATATTCAGCTCACTGACATTAATCGGGCTATGAACGACACCTTGTGCGCCATCAACAACGACTAAAGCTCCTACTTGGTGAGCGAGCTGAGTCACCGTTTGTATATCGGGTTGATAGCCAGTTACATTGGACATTTGAGTGATAGCGATGACTTTCGTTTTTTCAGATAATTTAGATTGGAGTACATCAAGACTCAATGTCAGGTTCTTTTCAACTGGCCATTTTATAATTTTTGCGCCAGTTTGCTGTGAAAGCATAATCCAAGGTAATAAATTTGAATGATGTTCTATTTCACTGACAATAATTTCATCGTCAGGTTTTAATGTTGAGCGAAAATAACCTTGTGTAATTAAATTAATTGACTCAGTTGTTCCGCGTGTCCAAATAATATTTTTTTCACTGGAAGCATGAATATATTTTGCAGCACGGATTCGCCCCTGCTCATAATCACGTGTTAATTTCAATGATTCAGATGACTGCCCTCGATATACCGAACTGCCCGACAAGCGATAATAGTCATTAGATGCATTGATCATGGCGATAGGCTTTAATGCCGTTGCCGCACTATCAAAAAATAGTGTTGATGAGTCTATCGCTGGGAAGGCGAGGCGAAATGTGGTGGCGCTAAAATGATCCATGAGTATTTTCTTTTTAGTCAAAATTTCAATGTGTTTTGATTTTACTGAGTGCGGTATTAGTTGATTGTACATTTATTAGTACATTTATAGTTACTTTCTGATTAATTTAAACTTATCATTTTTTAATCTAGCCATTGAAATGTTTTGTTACGTTTGGTATTAATTGTTAGCAATTCTTCTAGATGTGGTTTCAAGATGATTCAGTGTTTTGCGTTGCAATGCAATGCCTTTTGTTTATAAATTTATTTTTTTAAGTACTTAGTAAATAATTTTCAAGATTTATCTTAAATATCTTACTGAAAGTTTTTTCGGTACACTTACAATTATCTATAGTTATTTGTATTTATTAAGTTAAATTGCTTAAGTAAATACTGAAATAGCATTAAAAAAAGAGTAAAAAAAAAGCACCGCGCGTTGGCGGTGCACTATATAAAATCACTATGGACAGACAGGGTAAATGTACAGGAAGTGAAAAAAACAGTAGCTAAAGCTACAAAGGTCTGGTTCAACCAGACAACTTGCAAACACAACATCACAACCACAAAGCCAAAAGTTTCAAAGTAACTAAACTCTGTAACTTTTCGTTCCGGCTTAGGAAGTGTGCATACTATAGGTATTTACTAGCGTATCCTCAAGGGACAAATTATAATGCTTCGGATGAAAAAAACTAATGCATAACAAGATGCCAAGTAGAAGTGATTATGTCTAAAAGATTACCGCCCCTAAATGCACTGAGAGTCTTTGATGCTGCTGCTCGTCATTTAAGTTTTACTAAGGCAGCAGAAGAATTATTTGTAACTCAAGCGGCCGTTAGCCACCAAATGAAAAGTTTGGAAGATTTCCTTGGGCTGAAATTATTCCGTCGGCGCAACCGATCATTGTTATTGACAGAAGAAGGTCAAAGTTATTACCTTGATATTAAAGAGATTTTCTCTTCTTTAAACGAGGCAACGCGTAAGTTACAAGCCAGAAGTGCAAAAGGAGCATTAACGGTTAGTTTATCCCCAAGTTTTGCGATTCAGTGGCTGGTGCCAAGGCTTTCAGGCTTTAACCAGGCCTATCCAGGAATTGATGTGCGGATCCAAGCTGTAGATAGAGAAGAAGATAAATTGGCAGATGACGTTGATGTCGCTATTTTCTACGGTAAAGGTAATTGGCCAGGGCTAAGAACAGATAGGCTTTATGCTGAATATTTAATGCCGGTATGTTCACCATCTTTATTAACTGGGGATAGCCAACTAAAAATTCCTGAAGATTTAGCAAAACATACGTTACTTCACGATTCTTCACGAAGAGACTGGCAAGCATATGTTAAGCAACTAGAGTTACAAAATGTCGTTAATGTACAGCAAGGTCCCATTTTTAGTCATAGTGCGATGGTTATTCAAGCTGCTGTTCATGGTCAGGGAGTTGCACTGACGAATAATGTTATGGCTAAAAATGAAATTGACGCAGGGCGCTTAGTTTGTCCCTTTAGTGAGGTGTTAGTTAGTAAAAATGCATTCTACTTAGTTTGCCAAGAAAATCAGGCAGATTTAGGCAAAATAGCTGCATTTCGCCAATGGATTCTTGGGCAGGCGGCAAGTGAACAAGAGAAATTAGGTTTTATTACGGGTGACCAAGATGTGGCGCTTATTCAGTAATCAAGTATTTAAATAAAAGGTGTTACTGTGAATAGTCGTTTGATGTTAATTTTTGCAGGAATTAGTGGCTTCTTTACTGTTGCTTTTGGAGCTATTGGTTCACATGCGTTATCGTCAATTATGAGTGTCCATCAAATGGACTGGATTGAAATAGGGCTACGTTATCAAATGTTGCATACTGTTGCACTAATGGTGCTAGGGGCAATTTTATTACGTAAAATAATTCTGTGGTTCTATTGGTCAGGTGTGTTTTTCTCTGTTGGGATACTTCTTTTTAGCGGTAGCCTTTATTGTATGGCACTATTGCAGGTAAAATACTTCTCTTATTTTACGCCAATAGGTGGTGTATGTTTCCTAATTGGTTGGCTGTTAGTGGTTATTGGCGCTATGCGTCTAAGGAAATCGGCGTCACGCAATGAGTAATAAAATTGCACTATATTGCCGTCCAGGCTTTGAAAAAGAATGTGCAGCAGAAATTACAGATAAAGCAGGGCAAAAAGAAATTTATGGTTTTGCCCGCGTAAAAGAAAACAGTGGTTATGTTATTTTTGAGTGCTACCAAGCAGAAGATGCGGACAAACTCGCACGAACGTTGCCTTTTCGAGAATTAATTTTTGCTCGTCAAATGATTGTAATAGGGGATTTACTTAAGGATTTACCGCCTGAAGACCGTATTACCCCGATTGTAAATGCATTGAGTCAGCAAGTTGTGCGGGCAGGAGATCTCCGTGTTGAAGTTGCTGATACCAATGAATCGAAAGAACTCTTGAAGTTTTGCCGCAAGTTTACGGTACCTTTGCGTAATGCATTACGTAAAGAAAAAATCTTATTGCCACTCGAAAACTTTAAGCGGCCCGTTATTCATGTATTCTTTATTGCCCCTGGTTGCTGCTATACCGGGTATTCGTATACCAATAATAGTTCAAATTTCTATATGGGGATCCCAAGGTTAAAATTCCCATCAGATGCACCGAGCCGTTCAACCTTAAAACTTGAGGAAGCTTTCCACGTCTTCATTCCTTATGAAGAATGGGAAGAACGTCTAGCTAGTGGGATGAAAGCTGTCGATCTTGGAGCATGCCCAGGGGGATGGACTTATCAATTAGTGAAACGCAGTATGATGGTGGATGCTGTAGATAATGGCCCAATGGCGGAAAGCCTTATGGATACAGGGCAAGTTAAGCATCACCGTGAAGATGGTTTTAAATTTAAGCCTACTTCCCATAATATTACTTGGTTAGTCTGCGATATGGTTGAAAAACCAGCTAAAGTTGCTGCGCTAATGACTGATTGGCTTGCTCAAGGTTGGTGCCGAGAGGCCATTTTTAACTTAAAATTGCCGATGAAAAAGCGCTATGAAGAAGTTTCACATATCTTAGAAAAGATGAAAGCACAGCTTAAAGAGCAAGGCGTTAATGTGTTGATTCAAGCGAAACAGCTTTATCATGACCGCGAAGAAGTAACTGTACATGTGATGAGGATATGGTCGGCAAATCCAATGGCACGTGAGTATTATTAATTTATAGAATCAGTCAATAAAAAAGCCACTTCATCATTAAGTGGCTTTTCTGTTTTCTATTAGTTGGGTGCATAACGCAACTGATTCAGATTCCCTCGTATCGCGATATCGGTTCTTAAAGTCGCAATATCTCGGCAAATCAATGCAATTCCCTGCTGATTGATGAGCTTTTTCTGCCATTTCTCTTCAAGGTTATCTAAATTGGCAAATATATTTTCAATAGAGTGATATTGTTGCAATAGTGTCGTGGCACTTTTAGGACCAATCCCTGCAACACCGGGAACTTTACTACTACTGATCCCTGCAAGCCCCCAATAATCAGGAAGTTGATTAGGAGAAACGCCAAATTCCTTTTCGATAAAAGGGATATCTAGCCAGCGCTTTTGAAAATAATCGCGAATTCTTAAGTTAGGGGAAAGTAGTTGGCAGTAACCTTTGTCTGTGGATACGATGATAACTGTGTGCCCCGATCCCGCAATGCGTGTTGCTAAGGTAGCGGCTAAATCATCGGCTTCATCCCCTTCAGACTGCCAGCAGTGAACCCCTTTTTCTTTAAATAAGGCTATTAGGGTGGGGAGTTCAGCATGCAGATCTTCAGGCATAGGTTGTCGCCCCGCTTTATAATCGGGGAGTTTTTCATGGCGCCAGCTTTGGTGACGTCCTTCTTCATCAAATACTGCAACAATGTGCGTGGCATCAGTATGGGCGATCAACTGCGATATTGCAGATAAACAAGTTTCTCCACACGGGCTTCCTTGCACCGCGTGGATACGGCGTATTAAGTTTAATGCATCAATAATTAATAAGTGGATCATAAATACGCCAACATTTACTTATTTCACGATTTCATAGCAAGGTTCGTATGCCGTACCACCCGGTAATTTCATACGATGTTGCTCAACGAAGCCTTGTAATAACACATCCATACGCTTCATTAGCTCACTATCGCCGTGAATTTTGAATGGCCCATGTTTTTCGATGGCTTTCATACCAAATTCCTTCACGTTACCAGCCACAATACCGGAGAAAGCGCGGCGTAAATCTGAAGCCAGTTTCTCAGGTGCTTGCCCTGGGTGGAGGTTCAGTGATGCCATATTTTCATGCGTTGGTTCGAATGGATGTTGTAAATCGTGAGCAATTTTAATTGACCAGTTGAAGCTATAGGCATCACCTGTGCTACGGCGATTTTCTTTAACTTGTGGCATGCTGCGTTTCATTACACGAGCGACTTCTTGAGCATCATCAATAATAATTTGGTAATGCTTACTGGCTTCATCACCTAAAGTGTGTCGAATAAAGTCGTCTAATACTTCAAAGTATTCTGCACTTTCTTTTGGGCCCGTTAAAATCAGTGGTAGAACTTGTTCACTGTTGGCTGGGTCCATTAAAATACCCAATAAATACAGTAACTCTTCGGCGGTACCGACACCTCCTGGGAAAATAATAATCCCATGACCTAATCGAACGAATGCCTCTAAACGTTTTTCGATATCAGGCATAATGATGAGTTCGTTCACTAATGGGTTTGGTGGCTCAGCGGCGATAATTGAAGGCTCAGTTAAGCCGATAAAACGGCTATTTTTGTATTGTTGTTGTGCATGGCCAACTGCTGCACCTTTCATCGGTGCTTCCATAGCACCCGGGCCACAGCCTGTACAGATATTTAACTCACGCAACCCAAGCTCATTACCTACCTTACGGCCATATTGGTACTCAATTTCATTAATTGAGTGGCCGCCCCAGCAAACAATCATACTCGGGTCTTCATCGATATGCAGGGCTCGGGCATTACGCAAGATAGAGAAAATCATATTGGTAATATGTGTGCCATTTTCGAGGTCTAAATTAAATTGTTCTTTGGCATGCGTAATTTGCGCATGGACGAATAGAATGTCACGCAATACGGCAAATAGGTTTGCTTGTAAGGTGCGAATAATTTTACCATCAACAAAAGCTTTTTCTGGTGGGTCGATAAGTTCAAGCTTAACGCCACGCTCACGGCGTAATACATTGATATCAAAATCTTTACTTTTTTCTAATAGCTCTTTACTGCTATCAGTTAAGCTGCCTGAATGCAAAACGGCTAAAGAACAATTTCGAAATAATTGGTACAAATCGCTACTGGCCGTGCGTTTTAGCATATCAACTTCAAGTTGAGAGAGTAGATCCATAGATCCTAATGGACTGATATGAGTAATCAAGTAGTACTCCTTTACCCCATGGGTTCTTGATATGTGAATTGTACTGCAAATGTATTAATTACACTTACTTTTCAACTATATATACTTATTGTCGTGATAAACGACCTAGTTCTGGCGTAAATTCTTCATTACTACGCCATGGGTTTATATCAAGCCCTCCACGGCGAGTATAGCGTGCATAAACACTTAATTTTTCAGGTTTACACAATTGCATAATATCAGTGAAAATGCGTTCAGCGCATTGTTCGTGAAACTCATTATGATGGCGAAATGAGACCAAGTAGCGTAATAAGGCTTCACGATCAATTTTGGGTCCACAATAGTGGATCTGCACAGAGCCCCAGTCAGGTTGGTTGGTAATTAAACAGTTTGATTTTAATAAATGGCTCACTAACGTTTCGTCAACAACCTGTTGTTGGGTGCTATTCGCCAAATAATCTCGATTAAACTCATAATTATCAATATCAATCTCTTGTTCATCAATACATTCGCCAAGTAATGGCTGGATAGGTTGATGAGCAAAGTGCTCTAATTTATGAAGTGTAACGCTTACTTGGCCATTAGCACAGCGGCTTAAATCATTTTGCAAAGCGCTTCGCACATTTTCCCAAGTTTCAAAACGTGTTTGGTTAAAACTATTTAGGTAAAGCTTAAAGCTCTTAGATTCAATTAAGTTTTCGCTATTTGCATCAACACTAATCGAGCCGATTGCTACTTGGGGAACACCGCGCTGATTTAGCCATGAAAGCTCATACATTGTCCAAATGTCAGCACCGTGAAATGGAAGTGCTTTAGCGTGAATGGCTAAAGGGTCACGATTTAAGCTACGAGGGACAGCTTGTAATAATGTGGCATCATACTGATCATGATAATCCGTTTTCTTTCCAAGAGTTAAATTATTAAGTGCGGGATTATTCTGGTAGTGTGACATATAGGTCCTTATACTTCATAAACTGAAAATGAGGCTAATAGGTAAAATTGGGATATTTTCTTCGTCTGTGAACTTCTGTCATAATACCATTTATCGACAACATTGACGCCTTTCTCTTTAAATTGACGACAAAAAACACATAATTATGAATACTTCACATTCTGCCGCACTACATAATTTTACTCAGAAATATGTTTCACAATGGCACCAACAAACGGGGTTACCTCCCGCCTCAACAGACTTATATGGTATTCCATCGCCATGTATTGTCCGCACAGGTGAAAACTGGGTTTACTGGGAACCTCAACCATTTCCAATAAAGGATGCGAGCTTAGATAAAGTTGCGACAGCATTGGAGATTAATTTACAAGGTGATATTCATGCTTTTTATACTGCACAGCTTGCTGGCGATATGAAAGCCACATTTCGTGATATTACGCTGAGTTTAGTACAGGTGTGGAATGAAGATGATTTCATCCGTTTGCAAGAAAATTTAATTGGTCATTTAGTGACTCAAAAGCGTTTAAAACTATCACCCACGCTATTCATTGCAACGTTGGAATCAGAGATTGAAATGATATCAATGTGCAATCTCACGGGGGAAATTATATTAGAAAAATTTGGTAGTCAGGAAAGGCGTGTACTTTCTTCGAATTTAACAAGTTTTCTCGATGAGCTAGTGGTTGTTGTTGAGCCTCAGGGGTAAGTGTTTTTAAGCGGGTTTGTGTAAGTAAATGCCTACAATTAAGCTAAGTAATTTCTTAAAAAATGTTCTTTATATTGTAATGATAATTATTTAACTTTTAATTTCATGGCGTTACTATCTGGTTTGTACTTTTTGCGTATTTTTACCGTGTTATTGTTTATTTTGCTAGGTTGTTTCATTAATAGATTTAATGCATTCTTATCGCGCTGGACAGGGTAAACTCGTTTAGCTTTTTATACCTTCATGTGAGGTGTAAAAATTGTTTAAAACAAGGCGATGGAACGCGATTAGGTGATAAATCTATAAATTTGTTTTAATCAACAGGATGTTGAATGACGGGAAGTCATTTGCAGGATGCGTAAATTTTAAAGTATGAGCCAGTCAGCTTCGGTTGACTGGCTTTTTTAGTTAATACCTATTGTAGCGGAGTGATGTGAAAAAATTAAAGATACTTTAATTTATTTAAATCAATGTTCTAATCTAATTGAATTTTTAGTTAGCGAAGCAATAATATCTTGGGTCATGGAATCTCGGAGCGCTTCTCGGCGGCGAAATTCAGCACGACGCTGGCTTTTCACTGACTCTATATCTCGTACAGGTTCTTGAATAGGTAATTGGAACCAACCATCAGGTGTTTTCGTGGCACCGCATTCTTGCCAAAACGTATCATAGCTTGATTTCAAATGCTGGCTCTTAATATGACACTGGTTTGAAATTCCTAATATTGATTTTACATCAAAGAAGGCTGCTACTGCATAAACCGCTGACATTAATAAATTTTTGGGCCTCATACCGTGCATTTGCTTAGTTATCAACCTAACTTGATCGACACTTTGTTCAGTGGAAGGGCCTTGCAAAGAGCACACGTACAATTGTCCTTCTGGGCCGAAGGAAAAACTCATTAAATAAATATCGTCACCGGTCTCATTTCTCAAGTGTAAAGTTAGGTCGCCTTCTCGAGGGTATTGAGAGTAAATCAATGTTAATTGAGCAAGCTCCCCTGATTTTAATTCAATGTTTGCCACGAGAAGCCCTTCTCGCTTAGCAGAAAACATAGCTTCAATAGCTTCGGGCTTGAATGTACTTTCAATTAAATTGAGCGTGTAGCTGGCGGTTGATAGTTTTTGCTTTCCGCTCCAGCTTTTATGTAGATACTTATTTATAGGGCGTTCGATAAAATGAGGAACTCCTTCAATAACTGAAGAAAATTGCGCACTACGGTAGTTTTGGCACATAACTTGATAATGCTGATATTGTGACGAAGGCAGCTTTGAAATGCGTATTTTTCTTTTTAATTCAATATAGTTAGAGTTTAAAGCTTTCCAGACTTTATTTTCCTTGCGCCACTGTTTTAGTCGTCCCATAGATAAACCATTTTGTTGTTAATTATTCTGTAAGTACTAAATTGATAAAACATTTAATCTTACATGTGCTATCTGCAACAAAATATAAACGAATCTTATTAAATGAATTGTTCGATTAATAGCTACGATAATAATTATTATCGATATGCAAAATAAATAAACTTGTATTTGCTGAGGCTTAACCCCATGTATCCGACAGAATTATGATAGAAAATACCGTATATTTGCTGCAGCCATCACTAAATGAGTTTAAGTATGAATATTGAACAACGTATTATTGAGAAACTTCGTCACTTAGAAGAGGAAATGAAATTAAAATCTCTTTGGAATGAACAGCCACCTTCACCCGAGGCTTTTAACAGTGTAGAGCCTTTTTGTATTGATACGATGGAGGCTATAGAGTGGCTGCAGTGGATTTTAATACCTCGTCTACAAATGTTAATTGAACAAGGGGCTACGCTGCCAACTAATTTTGCGGTCGCTCCTTATTTTGAAGAAGCGTATAAGCATGATGAAGAAGAACAATACACGCTACTTATCAATTATTTGCGTGAGTTAGATGGTTTTTTCTCCACCAAGACCTGCGGGTAATTTATTGATGCTGGAAATTATTTATCACGATGAATATATGGTAGCGGTTAATAAGCCTGCTGGTATGTTAGTGCATCGCAGTTGGCTGGACAGTAAAGAAACCGTATTTGTGATGCAGACACTACGTGACCAAATTGGCCAGTATGTTTACCCCATTCATCGCCTCGATAGGCCGACATCAGGTATATTACTATTTGCGTTATCGAGTGATGTCGCAAGGCTGTTATCGGCTCAATTTGAAAACCATCAGTTAGAAAAAGTGTATCACGCTGTCGTTCGCGGTTATTTAACCGAAGAGCAAACCATCGATTACCCGCTATTAGAAGAGTTAGATAAAATTGCGGATAAACATGCATCACGTGAACCTGTTTTACAGGAATGCGTTACCCACTGTAAACCGATAGCGACAGTTGAATGCGCTATTGCGATTGGGCGATATGAAACATCAAGATTTAGTTTAGTTGAGTTAAAACCTGAAACTGGCCGTAAACATCAATTGAGAAGGCATATGTCTCATCTTCGTCACCCTATTATTGGTGATAGCAAGCATGGAGACTTACGCCAAAACCGAGGGGTGAATACGCATTTTTCAGTGTCTCGCCTGATGTTACATGCCAGCTTATTAAATTTAAATCACCCAATAACAAAAGAAAATATATCGTTAGTGGCCGCGTGGGATACACAATGGTTGTCATTAATTGAGCAATTTGGATGGTCAGATACAGTTGCAAAATTAGGGATAAACGTTATTAACTCATCAAGTTAACTATGAAATAGAGGGAATGTTATGTCAAAAATAGGCATTTTTGTTGGAACTGTCTATGGTAACTCTTTAGCTGTTGCGGAAACGGCACAAGAAATTTTAGAGCAGCAAGGGCATGAAGTGGTTGTTTTTGATGAGCCCACCTTGAGCGATTGGCAACTTTATAATTCAGGTAATGAAATTGCACTTATTGTGACTTCGTCTACAGGGCAAGGGGATATACCTGACACCATCGCTCCGTTATATAGTGAAATCAAAGATGTTGTCGGTTATCAACCTGATTTACGTTACGGAATAATTGCTTTAGGTGATAGCAGTTATGAAAGTTTTTGTGGCGCAGGTATTCGTTTCGATGAACTGTTAGCTGAACAATCAGCGACCCGTATTGGCGATATTTTATTTATTGATGCAATTGAGGTGGATGTTCCTGAGGAGTTTGCTAAGCCTTGGGTTGAAGCATGGGCGGAGCTGCTTTAAATGTCTGCACCGTAGTATTACCTATATTAATGATAAATATTGGCAGTGCTACGGCGCAGTAAATTAATCATTTCACCTGTAAATTATTTACGGGTCAATTTTTCTAGATCTGCTTCAATTTCTGCGATCTTATTTGAAACCACATGTTCAAGATGGCGTAAGTCATCGAGAATTTTGTGTTTTAAATCAATGTCAGTTTGATCTGTTTGGCAAATTTGATCTAGTTCTTCAATGGCGTAACGTAGGTTAGTGTTAATTTCATTAATTTCTTTGAAATTATTATTACCATCCGCAATAGTTTTACGCTGACGTGGGTATTTAAATTTTACGCTTTTAGCGAAAAACTCCCCTTTATCTTTGCGAAAATAAATTTTTAAAATGTCATTATTCGCTTCTTGGCGTAAGGTGTAGCGGTCAATATCTTGAGGGTTACTGATGCCTAAACTTTTCAAATTATCGTACATGTTAGCTCGCTTTACTGTAGAGACAGAGTCGGTGAACAAAGTGATAGTGTGAGCAGGCCGTAACAATATCGGTCTATTTCTCGTTAATAAGTTATCTATCCCATTCGTTTGGATGATAGATTGAATGATGTTATTACACAAACAGCATCATTATAATGAAAAATAAAATAATACAGTTTTATTAGAGGTAAACGGCAAAAGCCACGGACATATTATGCGCGATTTGTAGAAATTGACAAACTTCTCTTTGCAATTAATGCGCTAATATTAAAAAGTAACACTGATATGGCCACCCGAGTTGCATACGGGGGTATGCGATTCGGGATAGCTTTAGTTTTTTAACCTAATTACAGTGGCTCACTATAAAAGTTTATTATAACAACCAGTAACAGGTTTGGCGTGAGATTTTAGGCGTTTAATTACTCATCAATCGTTCTTAATAATTCATTAATACCCACTTTACCGCGAGTTTTTTCATCGACTTTTTTTACAATGACGGCACAATACAGGCTGTATCGACCATCTTTAGATGGCAAATTACCTGAAACAACTACGGAGCCAGCAGGAACTCGGCCGTAATGAATTTCACCTGTTTCACGGTCATAGATTTTGGTGCTTTGCCCCAGATAAACACCCATTGAAATGACGGAACCCTCTTCAACAATCACCCCTTCGACCACTTCAGAACGAGCACCAATAAAGCAGTTGTCTTCAATAATTGTTGGGTTAGCTTGCAATGGCTCTAATACGCCACCGATCCCTACACCACCAGATAAATGCACGTTTTTACCTATCTGTGCACATGAACCAACGGTTGCCCATGTATCTACCATTGTGCTTTCATCGACGTAAGCACCAATATTGACATATGACGGCATTAATACGCTATTTTTAGCGATATAAGCGCCTTTACGAACAGCGGCAGGAGGAACAACTCGGAAGCCTTCTTTTTCGAAGCGAGCTTGGTCATAATCCGCAAATTTCATTGGAACTTTATCGAAATAACGGCTTTCTGCACCGTCAATCACTTGGTTATCTTGAATGCGAAATGATAACAAAACAGCTTTTTTCAGCCATTGATGGGTAACCCAAACACCGGCAATTTTCTCAGCTACACGTAATTCTCCGCTATCGAGTAATGCAATGGTATCTAACACGGCTTGTTTTACTGAGTTTGATACCGTATTTGGTGTGATACTGGCTCGCTCTTCGAACGCTTGTTCAATGATCGCTTGTAAATGCTGCATTGATTGTATTTTCCTCTTGAATGTTATAAAAAGTGAACGTTCACCATAAAAATGTGATGGACGCTATATTTTATCCTTCGATTTTAGGGCCTCTGTCAACCTTTCTGATAACTCTTGTTGCATATTTTTAGTCAACGCTTTGTGTTCCTTATCAGCTAAAACAAAGAAATCTTCCACTTTTTCGCCTATTGTCGTGATGCGTGCGCCATATAGAGAAATTTCCATTTGAGCAAAAATATGACCGATACGAGCCAATAAACCTGGTTGATCTAAGGCGAACAGTTCCATATAGGTGCGACGGTCGTTGGTGGAATGTAGAAAATTGACTTTTGTTGGCACGGTAAAGTGACGTAATTTTGACGGTAGAGTACGTGGCTTAGGCAGTGATATTTCTGGTTGCTGAACGGCTAATAACAACATTTTTCGGATGTGGTCGTATCTGTCTTTGGACAGAGGACTGCCGTTAGGCTCAAGAACGACGAAGGTATCCATGGCCATATTGTCTTTGTTAGTAAAAATTTGAGCACTGTGAATGCTTAAATTTCGCCGATCCAATTCGCTGGCGACAGCGGCAAATAAATGGGGTTTATCATGGCACCAAATAAAAATTTCTGTTCCGCCATGTTTAGGTTGTGTGCTGATTAATACCAAAGGCTGGCTCAAATCATGGGCTAGTAAGTGCTTAGCATGCCATGCTAATTGGGATGGCGTATGACGTAAAAAATAATCGGCATGGCAGCGGGACCATAACCCCTGCAGTTTTTCTTCATCAATTGATGATTGGCGTAGTAATGATAAAGCTTGATAACGATGATGACGAATGCGTTCGCGTAAGTCAGGGGTGCTCTGCATGCCTTGATTTAATTGATGCTCTGTAGATAAAAAAAGTTCACGAATTAAACTTTGTTTCCAGCTATTCCACAGTGTGCTATTTGTCGCGCAAATGTCTGCAACCGTTAAACACATCAAGTAGTTAAGCCGTGAAACAGTTTTAACTTCCCCTGCAAATTGTTTAATGACATCGGGGTCTTGAATATCACGCCGTTGAGCTGTCACCGACATCAATAAGTGGTTTTTAACCAACCATGAAGCTAATTCAGCTTCTTTGACAGAAAAATCATGCAGTAAGGCAAAATCATAAACAAAATCAGAGCCAAGGTCGGAATGATCTCCTGATCGGCCTTTAGCTATATCGTGAAAAATGGCAGCTAATCGTAAAAGTTCAGGTTGCAATAATTTGGGATAAACACTGACACACAGTGGATGGTCACGACGATTTTCTTCTAACGTAAAGCTATCAATTTTTTGCAGTACGCGAATAGTGTGTTCATCAACGGTATATGCATGAAATAGGTCGAACTGCATTTGACCAACGATATTGCTCCAGAGTGGGGTATAAGCGCTCAGTACACTATGAAGGTGCATTGGGACAAATGCACCTTTGATGGCGCGAGGGTGGCGTAGAATTTTGATAAACAGTTTTCGGGCTTCAGGGATTTCACATAATGGCACTGAAAGGTTGCGCCGCGCATAACGTAGTTGCCGTAAAGTAGTGGAATAGATCCCTGTAATATTTGGGTAGCGAGCCATTTGGTAAAACATTTTTAAAATAGCGGCTGGCTGCTTGATAAATAACTCTTCATCAATAACGTCAATCAATGATCCACGTAATTGGAATAGAGAATCAATAGGACGGGGCTTTTCGTTGGGGTTAAGCGTTAAAATAGCTTCATCAAATAACTGCAATAGCATTTGATTGAGTTCCCGAACACGGCGAGTGACGCGATAGAAATCTTTCATCATTAGTTCAACGGGTTGGTTTTTTTCGCCTTCATAACTCAGTAACCGAGCCACACTAAACTGGCGGTCAAATAGCAGGCGATTATCATGACGTTTCACCACTAAATGGAGCGCAAAGCGAATTTTCCATAAAAATATTAGGCACTCTTTGAGTTCTTGGCGCTCTTCTTCAGTGAGAAAACCAAAACCTACCATTTCATCGACGGTGGTTGCACCAAAATGACGCCGCCCGACCCATAGTAAGGTATGGATATCCCGTAATCCCCCGGGGCTACTTTTAATATCGGGTTCTAAATTATAGCTAGTGCTATGGTAGCGTTGATGGCGTTCTTGTTGTTCTTCAATTTTTGCAGCAAAAAAGACCGCGGAAGGCCAAAAATCATCGCTAAAAATAGTTTTTTGTAATTGTAAAAACAGGGCGACATCACCACAAATTAACCGTGATTCAATGAGATTAGTCGCGGTGGTTAGATCTGCATTTCCGGCTTCAATGCATTCAGCGAGGGAACGGACGCTGTGGCCGATATCAAACCGCAAATCCCATAATAGAGTGATAAATTGCCCAATTTCGTTAGCGATGTGTTCTGGAAGCGGTTTTTTACTTAAAACTAAAATATCAATGTCAGAAAGTGGATGTAGTTCATGGCGCCCGTAACCCCCAACGGCGATTAGTGACATATCAGGCTGCTTATCAAATTGAAAGGATTGCCATAATCGAGTGAGTAACGCATCAAGGTAATCACTTCGCAAGTGAATAAGGTCGACAACATCTTTACCTTGGTTGAAAGCCTCTTCCAGCCACTGATCGAAATCATCGACATGTTGTCTTAATAAATTAAGTTCAAGGTCATGAGTACTAAATTGATTAGGGGGGAGGTAGGAAGCTGAATTTACAGTCATCTTTATCTTTCCATATTGATAGCAATAGGGGGGTAGCTACCAGCTTACGGTTTTTTGATAAAAATGAACAGAGGAAGAGCCTTCGGTTAGGAAGGCTCAATGGAGAAGATTATTCGTTAACTAATACTGCAGAGATAAACGGCTCTTCTTCTTTACGTAGAGTGAGGATTTCACAGCCGTTATCCGTCACAACTAACGTGTGTTCATATTGTGCAGACCAACCGCGGTCTTTGGTTTTAACTGTCCAGCCATCTTTCATGGTGCGAATACGGTGATCGCCTGTATTGACCATAGGCTCAATGGTAAAAGTCATCCCTTTTTGTAGAACCACGCCACTGTCGTCAGCATCATAGTGCAGAACTTGTGGTTCTTCATGGAAACCTTGGCCAATGCCGTGGCCGCAATATTCACGCACAACTGAGAAATCTTGTTTTTCGACAAACTCTTGAATGGCTTTACCTAAAGTACGTAAGCGAATACCCGGTTTAACCATTCGGATTGCTAAATATAAGCTGTCTAGTGTGACTTGGCAAAGGCGCTCACCTTGAATGGTTGGTTTACCAACAATAAACATTTTGGAGGTATCGCCATGGAAACCATCTTTAATAACGGTGACGTCAATATTAACAATATCGCCATCTTTTAAGATTTTATCATCACTAGGAATGCCGTGGCAGATGACATCATTGACAGAAATACAAACAGATTTAGGAAAACCGTGATAATTCAGGCACGCAGGGATAGCTTGCTGTACGTCAACAATATGTTGATGACATAGGCGATCTAATTCACCCGTACTAACTCCCGGCACAACGTGCGGAGCAATCATTTCTAACACTTCTGCTGCTAAGCGGCCAGCAACACGCATTTTCTGAATATCTTCTTCAGTTTTGATAATAATAGCCATGAATTTAGTCCATTCATGCCAACATTGAATTTGATGGCATGTTAAAAAAGAGGGGGAAAATAGGTAGCCCATTTTACATCGATGAGATATATGGTAACAGCCACCGCATTTTCTGCCAACTAGCTATCGAGCGGACTCGAAAGTCGAAGTCACTTTATAGTAGATAAGGAAAGGAGTGGAGCTTGTTCATTTTGAGCTTTTAACAGCACAAAATGCAAAAAAATAGTAACGAAGACCATCTAGAAGGTATTGCAAAAATAAGGCTTTTTTATCTTACCGAATAGCGTCTATAATTGACCTGAGTAATGGTTAAATATTGCTCAGGTCAATGGCTTTAAATCAAAACCACTTTTAGGCATTTTTGTGAGCGAAAAAAGCAACAAAAGTTGGCTTCTAGGTTGGTTTTATGGTATAAAGCGCGCCGGCAATCCATTTATTTCTTATCACCATCATCGAAATGTCATTTTATGGCATCAAGATAAAGTCGTTGATAAAATGTTGGATGTGCGAAACTTAAAACTCAATTGTGTAATAACACACACAAATCGACACGTGCACCGGGGTGCTCTTATGCGTTTTAACGCAGCTTTGGAGTCGGTAGCATGGGATTTGTGGAGGCATAACCCCAATTACTTAAATACAGAGGTATTAAATGGCAACTGTTTCCATGCGCGATATGTTACAAGCAGGCGTACACTTTGGTCACCAGACTCGTTACTGGAACCCAAAAATGAAACCTTTCATTTTCGGTGCGCGTAACAAAGTTCATATCATCAACCTGGAAAAAACTGTTCCAATGTTCAACGAAGCTCTGGCTGAGTTGACTAAAATTGCTTCTCGTAAAGGCAAAATTCTGTTTGTCGGTACTAAACGTGCTGCAAGCGAAGCCGTTCAAGAAGCTGCTAACAGCTGTGATCAGTATTTCGTTAACCACCGCTGGTTAGGCGGAATGTTGACTAACTGGAAAACCGTTCGTCAGTCAATCAAACGTCTGAAAGATTTAGAAGTTCAATCACAAGACGGTACTTTCGACAAACTGACTAAGAAAGAAGCGCTGATGCGTACTCGTGAACTTGGTAAGTTAGAAAACAGCTTAGGCGGTATCAAAGATATGGGCGGTTTACCTGACGCTCTGTTCGTTATCGATGCAGACCACGAACACATTGCTATTAAAGAAGCAAACAACCTGGGTATCCCAGTATTTGCTATCGTTGATACTAACTCTGATCCAGACGGTATCGACTTCGTTATCCCTGGTAACGATGATGCAATCCGTGCAATCAAACTGTATCTGGGCGCTGTAGCAAGCACCGTTCGTGAAGGTCGTTCACAAGATCTGGCTGTTCAAGCAGAAGAAAGCTTAGTAGAAGCTGAGTAATAAGGCCCAAACCCTTATTTAGGTATTGCTATACAGGTACTGCTATATGTTAGAAGGGGCCTGATTTAGGCCCCTTTTATATATGAATCAGAACTATCCACGTGGGGAAGACTCCCACGGGGAATATCGAGGAATAAATCACATGTCTGGAATTACCGCTGCATTGGTAAAAGAACTGCGCGAACGTACTGGCGCAGGTATGATGGAATGTAAAAAAGCACTCGTTGAAGCTAATGGCGACATCGAATTAGCGATTGATAACATGCGTAAATCAGGTCAAGCAAAAGCGGCTAAAAAAGCAGGTCGCGTTGCAGCTGAAGGTGTTATCCTGACTGAAGTTTTCAACGGTGGTAAAACAGGTGCTCTGGTTGAGCTGAACTGTGAAACTGACTTCGTTGCTAAAGACGCAGGCTTCTTAGCATTCGGTAAAGAAGTTTTGGCTTCTGTTGTTGCTGACAAAAATGCTGACATCGATGCGCTGAAAGCAAAATTCGAAGAAGCTCGTACAACATTAGTTGCGAAAATTGGTGAAAACATCAATATTCGTCGCGTTGCTATTCTGGAAGGCGCACAAGTAGGTAGCTACCTGCACGGTGCTCGTATTGGTGTTTTAGTTGCGGCTGAAGGCGCTGACGAAGAATTACTGAAACACATCGCTATGCATATCGCTGCAAGCAAACCTGAATATGTGACTCCAGATGATGTTCCTGCTGATGTTGTTGCTCATGAGCACCAAATCCAGTTAGACATCGCAATGCAATCTGGCAAACCACGCGAAATCGCTGAAAAAATGGTTATCGGTCGCATGAACAAATTCACTGGCGAAATCTCTCTGACTGGCCAGCCTTTCGTAATGGACCCAAGCAAATCTGTTGGTGACTTACTGAAAGAGAAAGGTGCTACTGTTTCTGGTTTCCTTCGTTTCGAAGTAGGTGAAGGTATCGAGAAAGTTGAAACTGACTTTGCAGCAGAAGTTGCTGCAATGAGCAAGTAATCAACTAAGGGCCGCCAATTGGCGGCTCTGTTTTATATACGTATATTCCCTGCGGTGTTAGCGTCATAGGCATTGCGCTAGAATTCTTGTGTATAAAAAAATTATATTTAAACTAATTCAAAATTTAGGTACGTAGAACACTGTAATTCTACGTGTGTTACCCCAATAAATATCTGTTAGGACAGAACACCATGGCAACCAATGCAAAACCCGTTTATCAGCGTATTCTGCTTAAATTAAGTGGCGAAGCCTTACAAGGGGCAGAAGGTTTTGGTATCGATGCTAGCGTTTTAGATCGTATGGCTCAGGAAATTAAAGAACTCATAGAACTGGGTATACAGGTCGGTGTGGTTATTGGCGGTGGTAACCTGTTTCGTGGTGCTGGTTTGGCACAAGCTGGAATGAACCGTGTTGTCGGAGACCACATGGGGATGCTAGCAACTGTGATGAACGGACTCGCAATGCGTGATGCATTACATCGCGCCTATGTGAATGCAAGACTGATGTCTGCGATCCCACTTAACGGTGTCTGTGATAACTATAGCTGGGCAGAGGCCATTAGCTTGTTACGTCACGGCCGTGTTGTTATTTTTTCTGCAGGAACAGGCAACCCATTCTTTACAACAGACTCCGCTGCATGCCTACGTGGTATTGAAATTGAAGCGGATGTCGTGTTAAAAGCGACAAAAGTTGATGGTGTGTATTCAGCAGACCCTGCTAAAGACCCAGACGCAGTCCTTTATGAAAATCTGAGTTACCAAGAGGTTTTGGAACGTGAACTTAAAGTGATGGATTTAGCGGCATTCACATTAGCACGTGACCATAACTTACCGATTCGCGTATTCAATATGAATAAACCGGGCGCTTTACGTCGCGTTGTTATGGGCGAAAATGAAGGAACTCTGATTTCTCACAATTAATACTCAGAGACATGACCTGAGTTTAAATGTATTATCTAATATAAATTCAGACAATTTAAGCGAGGTCGCATGCGGCCTTTAATAACCAGTTCTTAAGGGTTGAAAACGTGATTAACGAAATCCAAAAAGATGCTCAAGACCGTATGGAAAAGAGCCTTGAAGCATTCAAAAGCCAAATTAGTAAAGTTCGCACAGGCCGTGCATCTCCAAGCCTATTAGACGGTATCACTGTTGAATACTATGGTTCAGCGACACCTTTGCGCCAATTAGCTAACGTCACTGTTGAAGATTCACGCACATTAGCTATTTCTGTTTTTGACCGTAGCATGTCACCTGCGATTGAAAAAGCAATCATGGCATCTGATTTAGGCTTAAACCCATCATCAGCGGGTACTGTTATCCGTGTTCCACTTCCTCCATTAACGGAAGAGCGTCGTAAAGACTTAATTAAAGTGGTTCGTGGTGATGCAGAGCAAGGCCGTATCGCAGTCCGTAACGTTCGCCGTGATGCTAACGACAAAGTGAAAGCATTACTGAAAGATAAAGAAATCAGTGAAGATGACGAGCGTCGTTCACAAGATGATATCCAAAAGCTGACTGATAGCTACATCAAAAAAGTTGATGAAGCATTAGCGCAAAAAGAAGCAGAGTTGATGGAATTTTAATCCATCATAATAATAAAGCCACCAATGCAAACTGTAAAAGTGTGCGTTAGCGTGGCTTTATTATTTTTCAAGCTTATTAAAAAATCCTTTCTAACCTCTAAGCTGATATAATCTCAGTATTGAATTAATACAGAGTACTCAATCACTATGAAATGTCTGACAATCCTAGGTTCTACAGGCTCAATTGGTACAAATACACTTTCTGTTGTTCGCCAAAATCCCGAAAAATTTCAAATCGTTGCTCTAGTGGCAGGAAAGAATGTCACTGAAATGGCGAAACAGTGCCTTGAGTTTAATCCGAAATATGCCTCAATGGCGGATGAATCGTCAGCAAAAGCGCTAAAAACTATTTTGACTGAGAATAATTGTAAAACTGAAGTTTTGTCAGGAAAACAAGCTGCAATTGATCTTGCTGGTCTGGATGATGCTGACCAAGTTATGTCAGCCATTACTGGGGTTGCCGGTTTACTTCCTACTTTAGCGGCAATACGCAAAGGTAAAAGAATATTATTAGCGAATAAAGAGTCTTTAATTACTAGTGGCCGTTTATTCTTTAATGAGATTCGTAAGCACAATGCAACAGTATTTCCTATTGATAGCGAGCACAATGCTATCTTCCAGAGTTTACCTGAAATTATTCAACTGAATTTAGGTTTTGCCGATTTATCAGCTTCTGGTATCTCAAGTATTGTTTTAACCGGATCAGGTGGGCCATTTAGGGATACACCGTTATCGCATCTTGATAATGTGACCCCTGATGAAGCATGTAACCACCCAAATTGGTCGATGGGGCGAAAAATATCAGTCGATTCAGCGACAATGATGAATAAGGGGCTAGAATATATTGAGGCTTGCTATTTTTTTAATGCGAGCGCCGAGCAAATGGAAGTGATTATCCATCCTCAATCTGTTATTCATTCCATGGTTCGGTATAAAGATGGCAGCGTGATAGCACAACTGGGCACACCTGATATGCGCACTCCAATTTCATACAGTATGGCTTATCCTCAGCGTATCATGTCTGGTGCGAAACCTCTTGATTTTGCAACACTTTCATCATTAACATTTGTTCAGCCTGACTATCAACGCTATCCTTGCTTGAAGCTTGCAATCGATGCCTGCCACCAAGGGCAAGCCGCTACGACGGCACTTAATGGAGCGAATGAAATGACAGTTGCTGCTTTTCTCGAAGGCAAAATACGCTTTACGGATATAGCAAAAATTAATCGCAATGTATTAGATAGCCAAGTTTTTTCTGAACCTGTTTCGATTGAAGAGGTCTTAGAAATCGACGAACGAGCGCGTAAAAATGCAGAAAAAATAATCGCTCAGACAATTTAACGCTGGTATGTGTTTTATTTAGTTGCTGATAGCCATAATAACTCTTTAATATGTGATGTGTTTAAAAAAAGAAAAATAACATAGTACCTCTTAGAGATTTAAGGATGTGTCTTATCAGCAAATTCAATAATAGTAGTTATTATTGGTCTGTATACTCAAAGTGGTACTCACAAGGATTAATATTTAATGAACTCTAGTGGTGAAAATCTCTCTGATTCAATGATGCCTAAGCATGTTGCTATCATTATGGATGGTAATGGCCGATGGGCTAAACAAAGAGGGAAGCTCAGAATTACAGGTCATAAGGCAGGCGTTGAATCTGTCCGTAATTCTGTGCGCTTTGCGGTAAAAAATAAGATTAGTTCGCTCACATTGTATGCTTTTAGCAGTGAAAACTGGAGAAGGCCAGAGAAAGAAGTCAGTTCTCTCATGGAGCTATTTGTTTTTGCTCTTGATAATGAAGTTAAGAACCTACATAAAAACAATGTAAAACTAAAAGTCATTGGTGATATTAGCCGTTTTAGTGAACGCCTCAGAAAAAGAATTGATAAGGCAGAAGCATTAACACAAAACAACACTGGGCTAAAACTGAATATTGCAGCGAACTATGGTGGCCGCTGGGATATTAGTAACAGTGTAAAACAAGTATTTGCAAAGGTACAAAGTGGTGAGCTTTCTATTGATGATATCAATGAAGAAAGTATCGATAACCATATTTGTATGCATGACCAAGAAAATGTCGATTTAGTCATAAGAACTGGGGGGGAGCATCGCATAAGCAACTTCCTATTATGGCAAGTCGCATATGCGGAATTTTATTTCACCAACGTTTTGTGGCCAGATTTTGATGAAATGGTGTTTCAGAGTGCAGTTGATGCTTTTAGTAAGCGTGAGCGCCGTTATGGTGGAGCTGAATCAGATGATGAACTGGGCAAAGAATAGGGGAAAGATGTGCTGAAATATCGTTTGCTTACTGCGATAATTTTAATACCGATTGTTATTGCGGCGCTGTTTTTACTTTCCCCAGCGAATTTTGGGCTTGTCGTGATCGCGGTTTGTGCTTTAGGTGCTTGGGAATGGGCACAATTTGTCGGCTGGCACTCTCAAGCTAAGCGCATAGGCTTAGCGGTTGTTTTTGCTGCAATATTACTTGCAATGCAATTTTCTATTTCCGATATAAATCAGTTCTCCTCTGAGCCTATGATTTTGTATGGTTTATGGGCTGGCCTTATTTGGTGGGGGATAGCGATTATTTTAGTTGTTACCTATCCCGCCTCCGCTTCTTGGGGCAAATCAGTTGTTATTCGCTTATTATTTGGCGTGTTAACGATTATCCCATTTTATTGTGGAATGATGGTTTTAAGAACCGTTGGTTATCAAAGTGATACATTCTTTGGAGCTTGGTGGTTATTGTATGTCATGTTGCTAGTTTGGGGGGCTGATTCAGGTGCCTATGCATTTGGTCGTACTATCGGGCGCAACAAAATGGCACCGAAGGTATCTCCTGGTAAAACATGGGAAGGCTTGGTGGGTGGCCTTATAACTGCTGGGATTATTTCATGGTTATTTAGCGCCTTTGCGCCAATCCCCGTGATGCCTGATTATTTGCTAGTGACTTCAATTATTGTTGTTGTAGTATCTGTGTTTGGTGATTTAACTGAGAGTATGTTTAAGCGCCAATCAGGTATTAAAGATAGTAGCCACTTAATTCCAGGGCATGGCGGTATCTTGGATCGTATTGATAGCCTAACAGCGGCAATCCCAGTTTTTGCTGGGCTAAATTTGTTAATTTTTAACGGTTTTGGTCTTTAGGAAGATACATGGGATTTATTTGGAGTTTAGTTGCATTTATTATCGCAATAGGTGTGTTAATTACAGTACACGAGTTCGGCCATTACTGGGTTGCTCGCCGCTGTGGTGTTTATGTTGAGCGCTTTTCTATAGGGTTCGGCAAAACCTTATGGCGCAAAGTCGATAAGAATGGTACCGAATTTGTTTTGGCGATAATCCCCTTAGGGGGGTATGTCAAAATGCTTGATGAGCGAGTTGGTAGCGTTTCTCCTGAACGTCGCCATCAAGCGTTTAACAATAAAACTGTCGGTCAACGAGCTGCCATTATTGGTGCAGGGCCAATCGCGAACTTTTTATTAGCAATTGTTGTCTATTGGATAGTCTTTATGATTGGTGTTCCTTCTGTGAAACCTGTCATTGAAGACGTAAAGCCAGGCTCTATTGCGGCAATTGCAAATTTTGAACCAAAAATGGAACTAAAATCTATTGATGGCATCGAAACTCCTGATTGGAATTCAGTTCGTTTAGCATTGGTCGGTAAAATCGGTGACCGTGAACTGACAGCGCAAGTATTACCCAGTGGTTATAATGAACCGATTACTAAAACGGTTGATTTAACCACTTGGCAGTTTGATCCAGAGAAACAAGATCCAATTTTGTCGGTAGGTATAATGCCTGTCTCTGCAAGAATTGACCCTGTTATCCAAAAAGTAACGCAAGGGTTAGCTGGTGAACGAGCAGGTTTGCAGAAAGGCGACAGAATAGTGAGTGTTAACGGGGAAGTTCTGGGCTTGTGGGATCCCGTTACACGAATTATTCGTAATAACCCGGGCGTCCCGTTAAAACTCGAAGTGCAACGGTCGCAGCAATTGATTTCACTCACCTTGACCCCTGATAGCCAAGATGGGCCGCGTGGGGAGAAAATTGGGTTTGCAGGCGTAGAACTTTCAGTGTTACCGTTAGCAGATGAATATAAGATGGTGCAACAATATGGGCCATTTTCTGCGTTTTACCAAGCCAGTGATAAGACGTGGCAGTTAATGAAGTTGACGGTCAATATGATGGGTAAACTGGTTGTTGGGGATGTCAAACTCAATAACTTAAGCGGTCCGATATCTATCGCTAAAGGTGCGGGGGTATCCGCCGAGTCAGGCTTGGTATATTATTTGATGTTTATTGCGCTTATTAGCGTCAATTTAGGTATCATCAATCTGTTTCCATTGCCTGTTTTAGATGGGGGGCACTTGCTCTTCTTATTAATTGAAAAAATTAAAGGAAGTCCGGTGTCTGAGCGAGTACAAGACTTTAGTTTTCGGATAGGTGCAATGGCATTGATTCTGTTAATGGGACTTGCACTTTTTAATGATTTCTCTCGCTTCTAATTTTTGTAAGCTGGGGACCAGTAAGGAATACGCATAACAACGATGGCGATGAAAAAGTTGCTCATAGCGTCGCTGCTTTTCGGCAGCGCCACTGCATACGGTTCAGACGGATTCGTAGTTAAAGACATTCGTTTCGAAGGTCTACAACGCGTCGCCGTTGGTGCAGCATTATTGAACATGCCAGTTAGGGTTGGCGATTCAGTTGATAACGATGATATCAGCCGTTCGATTCGTTCCCTATTTTCAACCGGTAACTTCGAAGATGTTAGGGTCCTGCGTGATGGAAACACGCTGATCGTTCAAGTTAAAGAGCGGCCAACGATTGCAAGTATCACCTTTACAGGCAATAAGTCTGTTAAAGATGATATGCTCAAGCAGAACTTGGAAGCTTCAAATATCCGCGTTGGTGAGGCACTCGACCGCACGACAATTGCAAATATCGAAAAAGGTTTAGAAGACTTTTACTATAGCGTTGGTAAATATAATGCAACAGTAAAAGCTGTTGTAACGCCTTTGCCACGTAACCGTGTGGATTTAAAATTTGTTTTCTCTGAAGGTGTTTCAGCTCAAATTCAGCAAATTAATATTGTAGGTAATAAAAATTACACTACAGCAGAATTAGTTAATAAGCTGCAATTGCGTGATGATGTTCCTTGGTGGAACCTCGCTGCTGACCAGAAATATCAGAAGCAAAAACTGGCGGGTGACTTAGAAACTCTGCGCAGTTTTTATCTTGATCGTGGTTATGCGCGTTTTAATATAGACTCCACGCAAGTCAGTCTGACCCCAGACAAAAAAGGTATTTATATTACTATTAACATTACTGAAGGCGACCAATATAAAATATCGGGTGTCGAAGTTAATGGTAATACGGCTGATCATTTAACTGAAATCCAAGAGCTTATCACTATTACACCGGGAGAATTATATAACGGTGCTCAAGTGACAAGTATGGAAAACAAAATCAAAGATATGTTTGGCCGCTATGGTTATGCATATCCTCGAGTAATGACACAACCTGAAATCAACGATGCAGATAAAACAGTTAAATTGCACTTAAACATTGATGCAGGTAACCGTTTCTATGTGCGTGAGATTCGTTTCCAAGGCAATGACACCAGTAAAGATACTGTTTTACGTCGTGAAATGCGCCAAATGGAAGGTGCATGGCTCGGAAATGATTTAGTTGAACTAGGTAAAGAACGTCTGAATCGTACAGGTTATTTCGAAACTGTTGATGTAGAGACTCAACGTGTACCTGGTAGCCCTGACCAAGTAGATGTTATCTACAAGGTTAAAGAGCGTAATACTGGTTCAATGAACTTTGGTATCGGTTTTGGTACTGAAAGTGGTGTGAGCTTCCAAGTTGGGGTTACACAAGATAACTGGTTAGGTACAGGTAACGCAGTTGGTATTAACGCAAGTAAAAATGACTACTCAACTAACGTTGAATTCTCATTTACTGACCCGTACTTCACCGTTAATGGTGTGAGCTTAGGCGGTCGTATTTTCTATAACGACTTTAGTGCGAAAGATGCGGATCTATCAGGCTATAACAACAAAACGTATGGCCTAGACAGTTTCTTAAGCTTCCCATTTAATGAAAATAACTCTTTCCGCGTCGGTGCGGGTTATGTTCATAACCGACTTTCGGATATGCGTGCTCAAGCTGCTATGTGGGATTACCTTGATTCTATGGGTAAAAATCCACCAGTTACAGAGAACGGACGTAATAAAGAAAGCTTTGATGCGGATGACTTCACACTTAACTTAGGTTGGACTTATAACTCGTTAAATCGTGGTTTCTTCCCGACATCGGGTAATAAAACGAACGTATCGGGTAAAGTGACAATTCCTGGTTCTGATAACGAATACTATAAACTACGCTTTGATACAGCGCAGTATTATCCACTGGACGAAGACGAAACTTGGGTAGTTCTGGGGCGTGCACAAGCAGGTTATGGTGATGGTATTGGCAGTAAGCAAATGCCATTCTATGAAAACTTCTATGCGGGTGGTTCAAGCACCATTCGTGGTTTCCGTTCGAATAATATCGGTCCAAAAGCGGTTTATTTGAAGAAAATTAATGGAAAAGATGGCCCAGAGCCTGGAAGCCCATCAAGTGATGCGGTCGGTGGTAATGCGATGTACGCGGCATCATTTGAGTTAATCACTCCGACTCCATTTATTGACGAGAAGTATTCGAACTCCGTTCGTACCTCTCTCTTTGTTGATGCAGGTACGGTATGGGACACTAATTGGAACAGTATTCCTGCGGCTTGGCGCGAAGGTATGCCTGACTATGGTAAGGCAAGCAATATCCGAGCTTCTGCGGGTGTGGCTTTACAATGGATGTCTCCACTTGGACCACTGGTCTTCTCTTATGCGCAGCCGATTAAGGACTACGAAGGGGATAAATCAGAACAGTTCCAATTTAATATTGGTAGAACGTGGTAATCTATTCCAGTTTCTATCTATGAAGGCTCCCATTTTTTGTGGGAGCAACCAAAATTTCCAGCCATACGTATGGGTTAAGGAGTTTAGTGTGAAAAAATTGTTGTGTGCAGCGGGTGTGAGTATTGCTTTAGCAATGTCTGCGGGGGCTTATGCTGAGAAAATCGCTATCGTCAATGTTGGTGAAATTTTCCAAAATATGCCAGCGCGTGAAGCCGTTGCTAAACAGCTTGAAAGTGAATTCAAAAGTCGTGCGACTGAGTTACAAAATCTAGAAAAAGATTTGCAAACTCGCGTTGAAAAATTGCGTCGTGATGGTGCAACAATGAAACAAAGTGAGCGCGAAAAGCTTGAATCTGAACTCATGACTAAACGTGATCAATTCGCTGAAAAAGCTCAAAAATTTGAAGAAGACAACCGCCGTCGCCAAGGCGAAGAGCGTACTAAAATTTTAACTCGTATTCAGAACTCTATTAAGGCTGTTGCAGCTAAAGAAGGCTATGATGTCGTTATCGATGCAAATGCAGTTGCTTATGCAAAAGATAGCGTTGACATTACAAGTCAGGTTCAAAAACAGGTTAAATAATAGATGTCTTCAATTCGATTGGCTGACCTTGCTCAGCAGTTGAATGCGCAATTACACGGTGATGGTGATATTACCATCACCGGTATTGCTCCAATGCATTCAGCGAATAATCAACAGATTACTTTTCTATCTGACAGCCGTTATAGTGACAAATTGGCAGATTGCCAAGCTGCAGCGGTGGTTCTCACAGCAAAAGATCTTGAAGCATGCAAAGTGGCTGCGCTGGTAGTGGATAACCCATACCTTGCTTATGCACGCATGGCTCAAATTATGGATACAACGCCAAGCCCAGCTGAAGATATCCATGCATCAGCGGTAATTGCTGATGATGCAAAACTTGGTAAGAATGTCGCAATTGGCGCAAATGCCGTTATCGAAAGTGGTGTTGAGCTTGGCGATAATGTGGTGATTGGCGCAGGTTGTTTTGTGGGCAAAAATACGCGTATTGGTACAGGAACCCGTTTGTGGGCGAATGTCAGCGTATACCACAATGTTGAGATTGGCGAACACTGTTTAGTTCAATCTGGCACAGTCATTGGCTCTGATGGCTTCGGCTATGCGAATGATCGTGGTAATTGGATCAAAATTCCTCAATTAGGCACAGTGATCATCGGCGATCGTGTTGAGATCGGTGCGAGTACAACCATTGACCGAGGTGCTTTAGATAACACAGTAATTGGCAATGGGGTTATTATCGATAACCAGTGCCAAATTGCACACAATGTCATAATTGGTGATAATACCGCAGTTGCTGGTGGTGTTATCATGGCTGGTAGTTTAAAAATCGGCCGTTACTGTATGATTGGTGGTGCCAGTGTTATCAACGGCCATATGGAAATTTGCGATAAGGTCACAGTAACAGGAATGGGGATGGTTATGAGACCTATCACTGAACCAGGAGTATATTCTTCAGGGATTCCTTTACAGCCTAATAAAACTTGGCGTAAAACAGCTTCTTTAGTCTTAAATATCAATGAGATGAATAAGCGGCTGAAACATGTTGAGCGTGAATTAGATAGCCAAAATCAAAAAAAACAGTAATCATTTTGTAATTCAGGCTAAAATAGTTATCTGAGTTACGTTTTCCGGCCTGCCAGTTAACCTAATTTAAGGTTAAAGCAGGCCGATTCATTAATTAAACCGTATTAATAGACAGGAAGAGTATTTCGATGAGTGATAATCATACTCTGAATATAGAAGAAATCTTAGAACTGCTTCCGCACCGTTACCCATTCCTTCTGGTTGACCGTGTATTGGATTTTGAAAAAGGCAAATCATTACGTGCAGTGAAAAATGTGTCATTTAACGAGCCATTTTTCCAAGGACACTTCCCAAGTAAACCTATTTTCCCTGGTGTATTGATTTTAGAGGCCATGGCGCAAGCGACAGGAATTCTTGCGTTTAAAAGCGTTGGAAAATTAGAGCCGGGTGAGTTGTACTATTTTGCAGCGATAGACAATGCGCGTTTTAAACGTCCCGTTCTACCAGGAGACCAAATGGTCTTAGAAGTAGAATTTATCAAAGAACGTCGCGGAGTTGCACGTTTTAAAGGTGTTGCTAAAGTTGATGGAGAAGTGGCCTGCGAAGCAGAAATGATGTGCGCCCGTCGTCGTGAGGTCTGATATGATTGATAAAACAGCCTATATTCATCCATCCTCTATCGTAGAAGATGGAGCTATCATCGGTGCCAATGTTCATATTGGCCCTTTTTGTTATATTGGCGCGAATGTTGAAATTGGTGAAGGCACTGAACTGAAATCTCATGTTGTCGTTAATGGCCATACAAAAATTGGTCGTGACAATGTGATTTTCCAGTTCGCTTCCATTGGTGAGATTAACCAAGATCTTAAATACCAAGGCGAACCAACGCGAGTTGAAATCGGGGACAGAAACCGTATTCGTGAAAGCGTAACCATTCACCGTGGTACTGTTCAAGATGTTGGCCTGACAAAAGTGGGCAATGATAACTTACTGATGGTGAATGTGCATATTGCTCATGATTGTATCATTGGAAACCGTTGTATTATTGCAAATAACGGTACTCTAGGTGGTCATGTAACACTTGGTGATTATGCCATTATTGGTGGGATGACCGCAGTTCACCAGTTTTGTAAAATTGGTGCTCATGTTATGGTTGGTGGCTGCTCTGGTGTTGCACAAGATGTGCCGCCTTATGTCATTGCACAAGGTAACCACGCGACACCATTTGGTTTAAATCTTGAAGGTCTAAAACGCCGCGGTTTTGAAAAAGAATCACTACATGCTATTCGTAATGCATACAAGGTGTTATATCGTTCAGGTAAATCCTTAGAAGAAGCTCGTGAAGAAATCGCAGAAGCGGCAAAAGCGAATGAACACGTTAAAGTGTTTAGTGATTTCTTAGAGGATTCAGCGCAGTCTAAACGTGGTATTATTCGTTAATCTAGTATTAATGAATCGAGGCCTTTAATAAGGAGCGAATTTCGGTGAATAATAGCCGCCCACTTACTATTGGCCTTGTTGCCGGAGAAACATCTGGTGATATTCTCGGTGCGGGGCTTATCCGTGCACTTAAAGAGCAAATACCAGATGCTCGCTTTGTTGGTGTTGCTGGCCCTTTAATGCAAGCCGAAGGTTGTGAAGCTTGGTATGAAATGGAAGAGCTTGCCGTCATGGGTATCGTTGAAGTCCTCGGCCGCCTACCTCGGTTATTATCCATCCGTAAGGATCTAACCCAGCGTTTTACCGAATTACAGCCAGATGTTTTTGTTGGAATTGATGCCCCTGATTTTAATATTACCCTTGAGGGGCGCTTAAAATCGAAAGGGATTAAAACCATTCATTATGTTAGCCCATCAGTTTGGGCATGGCGTCAAAAACGGGTATTTAAAATCGGTCGTTCAACGGATTTAGTATTAGCTTTCTTACCTTTTGAAAAAGCCTTTTACGATCGTTTTAATGTTCCTTGCCGTTTTATCGGGCACACAATGGCGGATGCCATTCCATTACACCCTGATAAACAAGCCGCTCGACATCGGCTGAATATTCCTGAGCATGTTAAATGTTTAGCCTTACTGCCAGGAAGTCGTCATTCCGAAGTCGAAATGCTAAGCGCAGATTTTCTTAATACAGCGAAAATATTACAGCGTAATATCCCGGATTTACATATTGTGGTGCCGTTGGTGAATGAAAAACGCCGCCAGCAGTTTGATGAGATAAAGCAAAATACTACGCCTGAACTGCAAATTCATACTTTAGATGGCCAAGCTCGTGATGCAATGATTGCAGCAGATGCGACTTTATTAGCATCAGGAACGGCAGCACTTGAATGTATGCTAACAAAATGCCCAATGGTGGTGGGGTATCGTATGAAACCTTTCACCTTCTGGTTGGCAAAACGGTTAGTGAAAACGCCGTATGTTTCTTTGCCTAATTTGTTAGCAGGAAAAGAGATTGTCAAAGAGTTACTACAAGAGGATTGCCAGCCTGATAAACTTGCACAGCAGTTGCTTCCACTCCTAGAGGGTGGCGAGCGGGTTGAAAACCTGAAAGAAACTTTTTTACAATTACATCAGCTTATTCGTTGTGACGCAGATAAACAAGCTGCTGAAGCTGTATTAGATATGGTCAAAAATTAATGGAATTTATCTATCCAAAAGCAAATTTAATCGCGGGTGTTGACGAAGTGGGTCGAGGCCCATTAGTCGGAGCTGTAGTGACAGCAGCGGTGATTCTTGATCCCAATAACCCTATTATAGGGTTGGCAGACTCAAAAAAACTCACCGAAAAAAAACGTGAGAAATTATTTGATGAAATTCAAGAAAAAGCATTGTGTTGGTGTATTGGTCGCGCAGAACCAGAAGAAATTGATAATATAAATATATTACATGCAACTATGTTAGCTATGCAGCGCGCTGTTGCCGGTTTATCCATTATTCCTGAGTATGTTTTAATTGATGGTAACCGTTGTCCTGAATTGCCAATGCCTTCACAAGCAGTAATTAAGGGCGACAGCCTAGTACAAGAAATTAGCGCAGCATCCATTTTAGCTAAAGTGATTAGGGATAGGGAAATGGTTGAGTTGGACAAAGCTTTTCCTGAATATGGTTTTGCGAAGCATAAAGGCTACCCAACCGCGTATCATTTAGAAAAATTGGCGCAGTATGGTGCAACCGAATTCCATCGTAAAAGCTTTGCTCCTGTGAGAAGAGCTTTAGACAGCAATAAGTAGGTATTAGGTCGATGGCATCACCTCGTTTTATTCATTTACGTGTTCACAGTGACTATTCCATGATTGATGGGCTAGCCAAAACGGGGCCACTGGTTAAAAAAGTGGCTTCAATGGGTATGCCTGCATTCGCGATCACCGATTTTACTAACCTTTGCGGGTTAGTCCGGTTTTATGGTGCAGCGCATGGTGCGGGGATCAAACCCATTATTGGCGCTGATTTTTATGTGGAAAGTGAATTATTAGGTGATGAAATATCTCACCTAACTGTTTTAGCGCGTAATAATGAAGGCTATCAAAACCTCACCCTACTGATTTCTGAAGCATACCAAAAGGGCTATGGTGCGGTTGGGCCAACGATAAAACGAGAATGGCTGGCCAAGCACAAAGACGGCTTGATTCTTCTGTCCGGTGGCCGTAAAGGGGATGTCGGGCAATTTCTATTAAGGGGAAACCAATCCTTAGTGGATGAGTGTCTTGCATTCTATGAAACTCATTTCCCAGATAGCTACTATTTAGAGTTAGTCAGAACAGGGCGGCCTGATGAAGAAAGTTATCTACATGCGGCTGTCGAGTTAGCGACTAAAAAAGGCCTACCTGTCGTTGCAACGAATGATGTTTGTTTCATTGAAAGTAGTGATTTTGACGCTCATGAAATACGTGTTGCTATCCATGATGGTTTTACATTAGCAGATCCAAAAAGGCCTAAAAATTATAGCCCTCAGCAATATTTACGTTCCGAAGAAGAGATGTGTGAGCTGTTTGCTGACATCCCTGAAGCGCTAGAAAACAGTGTAGAGATTGCTAAGCGTTGTAATGTGACGATCCGTTTAGGTGAATACTTCTTACCTCAATTCCCAACAGGGGATATGAAAACAGAAGACTTTTTAGTCATGCGCTCTAAAGAGGGGCTCGAAGAGCGTTTAGAATTTCTGTTTCCTGATGAAAAAATCAGGGCAGAAAGGCGTCCTGAGTATGATGAGCGTTTAGATATCGAACTCAACGTAATCAACCAAATGGGTTTCCCTGGCTACTTCTTGATAGTTATGGAGTTTATCCAATGGTCGAAGGATAACGGCGTACCCGTTGGGCCTGGACGAGGTTCGGGGGCAGGTTCCCTTGTTGCCTACGCACTCAAAATTACTGACCTTGACCCGTTGGAGTTCGATTTACTATTTGAGCGTTTCTTGAACCCTGAGCGTGTTTCGATGCCTGACTTTGACGTCGATTTCTGCATGGAAAAACGCGACCAAGTCATTGATCACGTAGCCCAAATGTATGGGCGTGATGCCGTTTCACAAATCATTACCTTTGGTACGATGGCGGCAAAAGCGGTTATCCGCGACGTGGGGCGTGTACTTGGGCACCCATATGGTTTTGTTGATAGAATTTCTAAATTAGTGCCGCCAGATCCCGGTATGACACTAGAAAAAGCATTCGAAGCAGAGCCACAGCTCCCTGAAATTTATGAAGCTGATGAAGAGGTTAAAGCGCTTATCGATATGGCGCGTAAACTCGAAGGGGTCACTCGAAATGCCGGTAAACATGCGGGTGGGGTGGTTATCGCTCCAACTAAAATTACTGACTTTGCGCCACTGTATTGTGATGCGGAAGGTAATAACCCCGTCACGCAATTCGATAAAAACGATGTCGAATATGCAGGGCTAGTGAAGTTTGACTTCCTCGGCTTACGGACGTTGACGATCATTAACTGGGCGTTGGAAATGATCAACGCGCGCCGTGCTAAGAAAAACTTAGAGCCGGTTGATATTGCGGCGATTCCGCTGCACGATCAAAAAAGCTTTGATATGCTGCAGCGCTCAGAAACCACGGCAGTATTCCAGTTGGAATCCCGTGGAATGAAGGACTTAATTAAGCGATTACGTCCCGACTGCTTTGAGGATATGATCGCACTGGTAGCATTATTCCGCCCTGGGCCATTGCAATCAGGCATGGTAGATAACTTTATTGACCGTAAGCATGGTCGTGAAGAAATTTCGTACCCAGATGTTCAATGGCAACATGAATCATTAAAACCTGTTCTAGAGCCCACATATGGTATTATTTTATACCAAGAACAGGTTATGCAGATTGCTCAGGTTTTAGCCGGATACACGCTTGGCGGTGCAGATATGCTGCGTCGTGCGATGGGGAAAAAGAAACCTGAGGAAATGGCGAAGCAGCGTTCTGTTTTTGAAGAAGGAGCAATCAAAAACGGGGTAGACGGCGAGTTATCAATGAAAATCTTTGACTTGGTAGAGAAATTTGCCGGTTATGGGTTTAATAAATCGCACTCAGCAGCTTATGCTTTAGTTTCTTATCAAACATTATGGTTAAAAGCTCACTATCCCGCTGAATTTATGGCTGCTGTAATGACCGCTGATATGGACAACACGGAAAAAGTGGTCGGTTTAGTTGATGAATGTTGGCGAATGGGCTTAAAAGTATTGCCACCAGATATCAATAGTGGGCTTTATCACTTCCATGTGAATGATGAAGGTGAGATAGTTTACGGTATCGGTGCAATTAAAGGGGTCGGTGAAGGCCCGATTGAAGCGATTGTTGAAGCGCGTCAACAAGGCGGGATATTTAAAGAGATTTTTGACCTTTGTGCGCGAGTCGATATTAAAAAAATTAATCGTCGTGTGATGGAAAAGCTTATCATGGCAGGGGCATTTGACCGATTAGGCCCTCACCGTGCGGCATTGATGTCTTCCCTTGAAGATGCATTAAAAGCGGCTGACCAACACGCTAAAGCAGAGGCAATAGGCCAAGCAGATATGTTTGGTGTATTAGCGGAAGCACCTGAACAAGTCGAAAGTTCATACGCCAGTGTGCCTAAATGGCCAGAGCAGGTGGTATTGGATGGTGAACGCGAAACGCTTGGTTTATATTTAACAGGGCATCCAATAACGCGATACTTGAGCGAAATAGAGCGCTATACTAATGGGCTTAGATTAAAAGATGTGAACCCCACCCCTCGTGGTCAAGTGACAACTGTGGTAGGTTTAGTACTTTCAGCTAAAGTCATTACAACCAAGCGTGGAAATAGAATAGGTATTTGTACGCTTGATGATCGTTCCGGTCGTCTGGATATTATGTTATTTTCAGATGCACTCGATAAATACCAACATATGTTGGAAAAAGACAATATCCTGATAGCCACCGGTCAGGTCAGCTTTGATGATTTCAATGGTGGTAATAAAATGACAGTGCGTGAGTTAATGGATATTAGTGAAGCAAGGGAGAAATATGCACGAGGACTTGCAATTTCACTGTCAGATAAACAAATTAACGATCAATTGCTGAACCGGCTTCGCAGTACTCTTGAACCTCATCGTTCAGGAACGATCCCGGTTCATCTGTATTACCAGAAGGATGATGCCAGAGCCAAGCTTAAATTTGGTGTTGTTTGGCGTGTGACGCCAGTGGATCCCCTTCTGAACGATCTTCGAACTCTGCTGGGTAGTGAGCAGGTAGAATTAGAATTTGACTAAAATAGGAATATTATGAGTCTGGATTTTCTTGATTTTGAACAGCCAATCGCGGAATTAGAGGCGAAAATTGATTCTCTAACAGCGGTTAGCCGTCAAGATAACAACTTAGAAGTCAACCTAGATGAAGAGGTTGCTCGTTTACGTGAAAAAAGTGTTGAACTGACACGTAAAATTTTCTCTGATCTAGGAGCTTGGCAAATCGCTAAACTCGCTCGTCATCCACGTCGTCCATATACATTGGATTATATTTCTCGCATTTTTACTGATTTCCAAGAATTAGCAGGTGATCGTGCTTATGCAGATGATAAAGCCATTGTGGGTGGAATGGCGCGTTTAGATGGTCGCCCAGTTATGATTATTGGGCATCAGAAAGGGCGTGAGACAAAAGAAAAAATCCGTCGTAATTTTGGTATGCCAGCCCCAGAAGGTTACCGTAAGGCATTGCGTCTGATGGAACTGGCTGAGCGTTTTAACTTGCCTATTATTACCTTTATTGATACTCCTGGGGCTTATCCGGGCGTTGGTGCTGAAGAGCGTGGTCAGTCAGAGGCTATCGCACGTAATTTACGTGAAATGTCACGTTTATCTGTCCCAGTCATTTGTACTGTTATTGGTGAAGGTGGCTCTGGCGGTGCTCTTGCCATCGGTGTTGGTGATAAAGTCAATATGCTGCAATACAGTACTTATTCTGTTATTTCACCAGAAGGCTGTGCTTCTATTCTATGGAAAAGTGCAGATAAAGCACCACTAGCAGCAGAGGCGATGGGGATTACGGCTCCACGTCTTAAAGAACTGAAATTAATTGATAATGTTATTCCTGAGCCATTAGGCGGTGCACATCGTAATTATGATGAAATTGCGGAACAGCTAAAAGCACGCCTGAATGAGGACTTAAACGAATTAGATGCATTAGATGCCGAAGCGTTGAAAAACCGCCGCTATCAGCGTCTGATGGACTATGGTTATTGCTAATTATTAACCGCTAATCGTTAATAAAAACGGGAGTTTGCTTTTTGCCAGCTCCCGTTTTTTTATTTTTAAGCTAGTCATTTTTAATGATAACAGAGTGTTTTGATTTAAATTATTCATCTGCTGAAAATAATAATAGATAGGAACTAGGGTGCGACAATATAATTATTTGCTATATGCTTTTACTTGCGTATTGATATGGAGCTTTATTCCTATTGTCTCTCGTTTTGGGCAAGAAGGTATGGATAGCTTCCAATTCCTTTTTTGGTCAAACTTAATTTCAGCGATATCTGTAATTATTGTTGCACTTGCTTCTGGGTATCGGCTGACAAAACTGTTTATCTTGCCAAGAGATGTACTAATCAAAGTCTTTGTTCTTGGTTTTCTTGATTGTTTATTCTACTTGTTACTGTATTACGGATATTCCATTGAAAATGGTATCGCCGTATTGGTCATTCAATATAGCTGGCCATTAGTTATTATCTTGTTATCAGTAGTATTGCTAAAAGATAAATTAGCTGGAAGACAAATAATTGGCATCATAGTTGGTTTTATTGCGGTGATTATTACTTTTACTAAAGGGCAAATTACACAGCTACATGTTGAAAACCCAACAGCGTTATTACTGGTTTTTAGTGGTGCATTTTGCTTTGCACTAATGTCAGTTTTTTCTCGCCAATATTCGATAGACCCCTATATTAGTACTGTGTGGTTATTTATTTTTTCAACGCTAACTTCTTTTGCCTTACTGATACTATTTAGTGAAATGCAGTTACCTTCAAAAGCAGCTTTTTGGCCAACATTGGTTAATGGCATTTTAATCAATGGGGTGTCTTATATTTTGTGGTTTAAGGCGATGAATACAGGTCATTCAGCGAAAATAGCTTCTGTGGTATTTTTATCTCCCGTATTATCGGTACTCTGGTTAGTGTTAATCTTAAATGATGTTTTTGAAATTGCGTATGCAATTGGGGTATTACTGGTAATTATTTCTGGTGTTCTGTGTGTTGGCGCAAAAAGTCAAAGCCAGAAGTCGTAAGAAGGGCGAATAAATGGCGCAGCATTCGCAAGTAATTGTTGAACAAGTTCTTAATAAAATAAGTGGTATTCAAAAAATTCTAGTGGGATTCAGTGGTGGTATTGACTCTACGGTTTTATTACATGCACTTTATCTTATTCGGCAACAACGGCTTCCTTCACTAGAAATTCGTGCTATTCATATTCATCATGGCTTGAATAGAAAAGCAAACGAATGGGAGCAGCATTGTGCTCAATTATGTTCACAATGGGACATTCCTTTTATTTGCCGACATGTCGTGGTTGATTCAAGCCAAAAAGGTATTGAAGCAGCAGCACGAGAAGCTCGTTATCAGGCTTACCGAGAAGAATTACAAGAAGGCGAGGTATTAGTTACGGCTCAACATCTTGATGACCAAGCAGAAACTTTCATGTTAGCGTTAAAGCGTGGTAGTGGGCCAGCAGGGTTGTCTTCAATGCCTGAATTATTGAGTTTTTCAGCGTGTTGCGGTTCAACATGGCTATTACGCCCATTACTTTCAACACCCCGTATAGCGCTAGAAGCTTATATGCAAGAGCAACAATTGTCGTGGGTTGAGGACGATAGTAACCAAGATGACCGTTACGATAGAAATTTTTTACGTCTTCATATTATGCCAACTTTGGCTGAGCGCTGGCCACATTTTTCTCATGCTGTCGCGCGCAGTGCAGCGCTATGTGCTGAGCAAGAATCATTACTCGATGAGTTATTAAAAGATACCCTTGAAGGTATGATGGATTACCGAGGGGGCCTATTTATAGATGATTTGCAAGGGTGTTCATCTTCCAAACGTAATGCGTTAATTCGTCGTTGGGTTGGTTTGCACCAATTGCCAATGCCGCCATTTAACCAATTGGAACGTATTTGGCAAGAAGTCGCGTTAGCTCGGCATGATGCAGACCCTATTTGCCGCTTAGGGCAATTTGAAATTCGTCGTTATCAAGGCGCATTGTGGGTTGTTAAGCGCATTAATAGTCTATTAAATAAACAGTTTGAATGGGGTTTTCCTGAGGTTTTTGAGTTACCTGAATCCTTAGGAGTATTACAAGTTATGGAAGGAGAGGGGCAAATACGGCCACCACTTTCGCATGAAAATGTGACAATCCGTTTTGGGCTGCAAGGCACATTGAAAATAGTAGGACGCCATCGTTCCAGAAGCAGTAAGAAGATCTGGCAAGAATTAGGCGTAGCTCCATGGATGAGAGAAAGAGTGCCATTAATTTATTATAACGACCAGCTCATTACCGCAGTAGGGTGCTTTATTACCCCTGAGGGGTTGGTTGATGAAGCGTCTCTGGGCATTGCCATCGATTGGCAAAAAGAGGGTGAATTTAAGGTATTAAATTAATGAGAAGCCCCTTATGACTGTGATTACCATAAGGGGCTATAGAAGGACTCAAAATCGTGAGTATTAGTGAGAGTGGTCGACAACAATTGTGCCGATTTCAGGATGACTGAAGGAAATTATGCAATCCAATCTTAACTCCTTGGTTCCATCATGTGTCTCAACAATCAGGTACTCAACTTTTTTTCGTAGGAGTAAATCACTGGCCTTCCCCTCAATATTCACGCCGTCATTAAGTATTATTTGCAACTTTAGCTGACGTTGGCATGCGATTTCTAGATATTCGTAATCATCACAATTGATAGGTTGATATTCAGTATCTGTAGACATATTCCCTCACCACTGTGTTAGTGGCGGTTATTGCCGCCTTGAACATGTTGTACTAAGCAAAAATGTGCTTAGTACGATAATAGCACAGTAACTTTAATAACTATAATCACAGCGCAGGGAAAAAGACAATTCTTATTCACTAAATCAATACACAACGTATTTTATCAGTAATGTCCGAATTTTCTTATGTTTGACATATTTTTATTAGATGAAATGCTATGATGTTTATATTGGTTAACAAGTTAAAACACATGGTTTTAAGGGAATTATAATGAAAAAATCACTAATGTTAGTCTTAATGGCGGTTGGAAGTATTACGTTAGCTGGCTGCCAGAGTGCGACAAAAAATATTGATGTAGCACCAGTCGATAAAGTCTATACAGGGGTTTTACCTTGCGCGGATTGCTCTGGTATTGAGGCGACATTGTTAGTTAACCAAGATGGTAGTTATGTTGAACAGCTCGTTTACTTAGGAACGAAAGATGGTGATACAGCTTTCCATGATACTGGTAAATGGGATATAGAAAATAATAAACTACGAGCAACTAATCCTAAAGGTGAAAGTACTTATTTTGCCCAATCAGCAGATGGTCAATCAGTGACCTTGCTGGATTTAGACGGTAACCCGATTGAAACACAGATGAATTATACGTTAGACCAAGTTAAGCCAAGTAAAAAAGTGGGGCAGTACCGCTATATGGCTGATGCAGCTGTTTTCAAAGAGTGCGATAGTGGTCGCCAATACGCTGTTTCTGGTGTTGAATTAGAAAAAGCGTATGGAGAAACTGGGGTAGATGGTGGTACACCTGTCTATGCTGAAATTGAAGGTTATTATACCATTCGTCCTTCAATGGAAGATGGCCAGTTTGATTCCGCATTAGTCCCAACAGGTGCAATTAAGTTCGACAAATCTGCTTCTTGCAACTAATTCGTACTTTTTTCTTTCTTAAGAAGACCCACTTCAACTGAAGTGGGTCTTTTTCTTTTTGGGCTATAAATTACCAATTAAAACGCCGTATTACCCATCTTTAATTTTTTTCTTATCATTATTTGATATCAATATAACTTTTTTATTGACGCAAAATATTTATATAAATGTGAGGATTGTCATGGCTGTTGGTCAATGGGAGACAATTGTTGGTTAGTTTGAATTATCGAAAATGCTGGGAAGGCAGTATACTCAATTCAACTAGAGATAATTAATTGCTTTAGTGTGTAGGGTTGGGTTAGATGATAAGTCTATAAGAAAACTTATAAGTTATAGCGGTAATAAAAAATAGAACGAATCAAAGGATAAGGAATGAATAAGAAAAATATTTATCTATTTTGTTCTGCAGGAATGTCTACCTCACTGCTAGTTAACAAAATGAGACAGCAAGCAGAAAAATACGATGTACCTGTCAATATAGAGGCCTTTCCTGAAAGCTTAGCTTCAGAAAAAGGTGTAGATGCGGATGTGATATTACTCGGCCCGCAAATTGCTTGGATGTTATCGGATATCCAAAAATTATTACCTAACAAGCCAGTTGAAGTTATTGATTCACTTTTGTACGGAAAAGTGGATGGGCTCGGTGTACTAAAAGCTGCCGTTGCAATTATAAAAAAACAAACTGCAAGCTAATACCAAAAAGCTATTTACAACCTCTACAACATAATAACTCCATCAACATTAACGTTATTAACATAACGTAATTAGTTAAGAATGGAGCATACTCAAAAAATTGAGGGTATTTTTATGAGTCTTTTTATCACTTCGCTTGAAAAGGTACTCCTTCCATTCGCTGTTAGATTGGGAAAGCAACCTCATGTTAATGCAATAAAGAATGGTTTTATTCGAATTATGCCTCTGACCTTAGTTGGGGCAATGTTTGTGTTAATTAATAATGTTTTTCTGAGTTTTGATACAGGGTCATTTTTCTATTCTTTGGGGGTTAGACTAGAGCCTTCAACGATAGAAACACTAAATGGTTTTAAAGCCATTGGTGGAAACGTTTATAACGGGACATTGGGAATTATGTCCTTAATGGCACCTTTTTTTATTGCGATGGCACTGGCGGAAGAACGTAAGGTTGATCCACTTGCTGCTGGTTTGTTAGCTGTTGCTTCTTTTATGACAGTCACACCATATGACGTCAATGGTGCTTATGCCGTTGGTGCTAATTGGCTCGGTGGGGCTAATATCATTTCAGGGATCATTCTAGGGTTAGTCGTTGCTGAAATGTTCACTTTTATTGTTCGCCGTAATTGGGTGATTAGATTACCAGATAGCGTACCACCATCCGTATCTCGTTCATTCTCTGCACTTATTCCTGGTTTTATCATCTTATCAATTATGGGAATTGTGTCGTGGGCGCTAAGCGGTATTAGTAGTAATTTCCATCAAATCATTATGGACACAGTATCCACACCACTTGCTTCTATGGGGAATGTTGTTGGCTGGGCATATGTTGTATTTACCTCTCTATTATGGTTCTTTGGTATCCATGGTTCTCTTGCATTAACCGCATTAGACAGCGGTATAATGACACCGTGGGCATTAGAAAACGTGTCTTTATATGCAGAGTATGGTTCAGTTGATGCTGCGATTGCTGCGGGTAAATCCTTCCATATGTGGGCAAAACCGATGCTTGACTCCTATGTATTCTTAGGTGGAACGGGCGCTACATTAGGATTAATTATCGCTATTTTTATCGCATCACGTCGTGCCGACCATCGTCAGGTTGCGAAATTAGCATTACCGGCAGGTATTTTCCAAATTAATGAGCCGATTATTTTTGGTCTACCGATCATTATGAACCCGGTTATGTTTATTCCATTTATTCTTATTCAGCCTTTATTGGCAGGAATAATGGTCGCGGCTTATTATTTAGGGATTATCCCACCAGTGACGAATATCGCACCATGGACAATGCCGACGGGGCTTGCTGCATTCTTCAATACTAATGGTAGTATCGCTGCCTTACTACTTGCATTATTTAACCTTGGTGTGGCTGTACTCGTTTATCTTCCGTTCGTTGTGATTTCTAATAAAGCACAAAACACAATCGATGAAGAAGAGAGTGAAGAAGATATTGCTAACGCACTTAAGTTTTAAAATAAGGGGGAGCTTGCTCCTCCCATCAAAATAGAGATAAAAGTATGTTTGAACTTAATGATATCCAAGAAGATGCGACTATGGATGAACTTGAAGAAGTTGTCATGGGGCTGATTATTAATGCAGGGCAAGCAAGAAGCTTGGCTTATACCGCATTAAAAAAGGCGAAAGAAGGTGATTTTGTGACGGCAAAAAGTTTAATGGCACAATCGCACTCTTCGCTGAATGAGGCGCATAAAGTGCAAACTCAATTGATTGAAAGTGATATGGGTGAAGGACGAATCAAAGTTAGCTTAGTTCTGGTTCATGCACAAGATCATTTAATGAATGCCATGTTAGCCCGTGAATTAATTACAGAGTTAATTGAGTTACATGAAAAATTAAACCATTAGAGAGGGAGCCATGATGCAGGCACTGATGAATAGAACCGACACTAATGCTGAAATTAAACTCGTTCAAGAAAGTGAACTTTTTAATAATAAAACCTTTCATGTCTTTATTTATAATAAAGTTGAGAGTGCAAGTGGACTGCATCAACATGATTATTATGAATATATGATTGTTCTAACGGGGCGTTGTTATCAAATAATTAATGGGAAAAAAGTTTTATTAGAGCGGGGAGATTTTATTTTTCTCCCAATAGGGTCGCATCATGAAAGCTCTTATGATTTTGGGCCTACACGAATACTCAATGTTGGAATTAGTAAATCATTTTTTGATAAACATTATTTACCACTATTACCAAGTTATTTTGTTGCATCACAGGGCTATCAATTAAAAAATGAATTTATGGCTTATATAGAGTCCGTGATTGCATCATTAAATTTTCGTGATAGTGAATTTAATGAATTTATTGAGTTGGTTACATTTAATGTCGTAAATCGATTACGCCATTATCGTGAAAAAAGTATGCGAGATGATGCCCCTCAATGGCTAAAAAATACATTGGAAGAAATGCATGATATCGCTATGTTTAGTGAAAGTGCTCTACAAAATATGATTTCGATAACGGGAAAATCACAAGAGTACTTAACTCGGGCAACAAAACGCTATTATGGCAAAACGCCAATGCAGATTATTAATGATATCAGAATTAATTTTGCTAAAAAGCAACTCGAAATAACTAATTATTCAATTACGGATATTGCTTTTGAATCCGGTTATAGCAGTCCAAGTTTATTTGTTAAAAAATTTAAAGAGCTAACTTCATTAACACCAAGTGATTACAGAAAAAATCTATTTAGTGTTGAACAAAAAATGGTAGGTTAAATTATTACCTAAATAATCTTCCCATTTCTAAGCGTCTCAAGCATATCCATCTTTTTCTATAAAGATGGCGTGCTTTTCTATGTCTATTATAAAGGTACAATGAGGTTAATATGACTCAGAATCAGAAATTAAAAGTTGTCACCATTGGGGGAGGGAGTAGCTACACTCCTGAATTACTAGAAGGTTTTATTAAACGTTACCATGAGTTACCTATTACTGAATTATGGTTAGTGGATGTTGATGAAGGTAAAGAAAAATTAGATATTATCTATAATTTATGCGAGCGCATGGTTAAACATGCCAATATACCACTCAAGATATTTAAAACGCTTGATAGGCGAGAAGCATTAAAAGACGCTGATTTCGTGACGACTCAATTAAGAGTTGGGCAATTAAAAGCACGTGCGTTGGATGAATCAATCCCCTTAAAACATGGTTATTTGGGGCAAGAAACTAATGGTGCTGGTGGCTTATTCAAAGGGCTGCGAACAATACCTGTGATTTTTGATATTATTAAAGATGTCGAAGAAATTTGCCCGAATGCTTGGGTAATTAATTTCACCAACCCCGCAGGTATGGTAACTGAAGCTGTTTATCGCCACACTAACTTCAAACGTTTTATTGGTGTTTGTAATATACCTATCGGTATGAAAATGTTTATTACCGATGTTTTGAAACTATCCGATAGCGATGAATTATCTATCGACTTATTTGGTTTAAATCATATGGTTTTTATCAAAGACGTTATTGTAAATGGTTCATCACGGTTTAATGAGTTATTAGAAGGGATTGCTTCTGGAACATTAAGCGCAAATTCAGTTAAAAATATTACAGACCTTGCTTTTGATGAAGGATTAATTCGTGGATTAAATCTGATCCCATGCTCTTATTTATTGTACTATTTTAAACCTAAGGAAATGCTAGCGATTGAGCTTGGCGAGTATTATAAAGGGGGGGCTAGGGCTCAAGTCGTGCAAAAAGTTGAGCATCAACTCTTTGAACTATATAAAAATCCAACATTAGATGTAAAACCTAAAGAGCTTGAATTAAGAGGTGGAGCTTATTATTCAGATGCCGCTTGTGAAGTCATCAATGCAATATACAATGACAAACAAACGGAGCACTACGTTAATATTCCACATCATGGGCATATTGATAATATTCCTGAAGACTGGACAGTCGAAATGACATGCTTATTAGGTCGTGATGGCGCAAAACCGCACCCACGAGTAAAGCATTTTGATGATAAAGTACTTGGTTTAATTTATACCTTAAAAACTTTTGAAATTACCACTAGCCAAGCTGCAGTAAATGGTCAGTTTAATGATGTTTTATTGGCAATGAATCTAAACCCATTAATTCATTCTGATAACGATGCGCGTTTAATTTCTAAGGAATTACTAATCGCCCATAAAAAACACCTACCGAACTTCGCTAAAGCAATACAACAGCTTGAGCAAGAAGGTTAATTAGCCAAATAGCTTATAGTGTCAAGGGAGAGCATATGGCTGTATTACTTATTGTAAATGCCGATGATTTTGGACTCTGCGAGGCCGTTAATTACGGCATCATTGAATCTCATCGTAATGGGGTTGTTCATTCAACAAGCGCGATGATGAATATGCCCGCAATATCCCATGCGGCTAAATTAAGCCAAGAGAATCCGAATCTGGCAGTGGGGATGCATTTTGTTTTAACGGCTGGGAAGCCTTTCTCATCAATGCCTACTCTCAGCCGTGATGGGCTATTGGGTAAATGGCTTTGGGATATTGATATTAATGATTTACCATTGATTGAGATTGAACAAGAGCTAAATCTGCAATATCAAAAGTTTATCGAAATTTTTGGTCAAAAACCGAGCCATATCGATAGCCATCATCATGTTCATATGATTGAGGGTATTTTTCCAATTGTAGTTGCTTTCGCCCAAGAAAAGGGGGTCGCGTTACGTGTTGATCGCCAATTAGAGAAAAATTGGCCGCCATTATCTTATCAAGTGGCAAGCACTGACTGTTTCAGTAGTGAGTTTTATGGTGATCAAATTTCAGAAGCGTTATTTTTGAAGATTATTAATGAAGCTAAAGCACAAGGTAATAATTCTATTGAAGTTATGACTCATCCTGCGTTTATTGATAATGCGCTATTAAAAAGTAACTATGCTTATCCACGTTTAAATGAATTGGAAGTATTAACATCTGAAAATTTAAAATCACAGATTTTGGCGGATGGTTTTAAGATTGGTTCGTACCGAGACATCTAAAAAAGAAGCCCAAATTCAAATAACCGAAATTTGGGCTTTATTTTCTAGCTTTTAACTTATTTTATTTACCGAGCTTACCTTTTAGGAAGCTAATGACATTTTCTAAGCCAACCAATTCTTTATCATCACTACGGCGTGATTTATATTCAATTTGGTTGTTGTCTAAGTTACGGTCACCAATAACGATAGTGTATGGAACACCAATCAGCTCCATATCGGCAAACATCACACCTGGGCGCTCTTTACGGTCATCGAAAATCACATCAATACCATTTGCTTTTAAGTCAGCGTAAAGTTTTTCTGCAACTTCTTTAACACGATAAGATTTGTGCATATTCATTGGTAAAATAGCCACTTGGAACGGAGCAATTGCGTCCGGCCAAATAATTCCTCGGTCATCATGGCTTTGTTCAATAGCAGCGGCAACAATACGCGTTACACCAATGCCATAACAACCCATGGTGACGATTTGGTTATGTCCATCTTCATTTTGGACTGAAGCTTTCATTGCTTCTGAGTACTTAGTACCTAATTGAAAAATATGGCCAACTTCGATACCACGTTTAATTTGCAGTACACCTTTACCGTCTGGGCTTGGGTCTCCTTCAACAACGTTGCGTAAATCAAAAGCTTCTGGTAACGCCAAATCACGTTCCCAGTTGATGCCAAAATAGTGTTTACCATCAATATTTGCGCCTGCACCAAAGTCGCTCATTACTGCAACGCTACGGTCGATAACAATCGGTAGTGGCATATTGACTGGGCCTAAAGAGCCTGGGCCAGCATTCACTGCATTTCTGATTTCAGCTTCCGTGGCGAATTCTAATGGGCTGGCCACTAATGGGTGTTTTTCTGCTTTGATTTCATTTAACTCATGGTCGCCACGAATTAATAAAGCGACGAGCGTGTGACCTGAATCTTTTTTCGCATGAACAATCAATGTCTTAACAGTTTTTTCAACAGGTAAATTGAATTGCTCAACGAGCTCTGCGATTGTTTTTGCATTAGGAGTATCAACAAGACGCATCTCTTCTGTTGGAGCGCAACGTGGCATTGTTGGTGCTAATGCTTCTGCGAATTCAATGTTAGCGGCATAATCAGATTCGGTAGAGAAAATAACGTCATCTTCACCATTTTTTGCTAATACTTGGAATTCGTGGGATGCGCTACCGCCGATAGAGCCAGTGTCAGCTTGAACGGCACGAAAATCAAAGCCAATACGCGTGAAAATTTTGCTGTAGGCTTCGTACATCGCATCATAGGTTTCTTGCAATGATTCTTGGCTAGTGTGGAAAGAGTATGCATCTTTCATAATAAATTCACGCGAGCGCATCACACCAAAACGTGGGCGAACTTCATCACGGAATTTGGTTTGAATTTGGAATAAATTCAGTGGCAATTGTTTGTAAGAGGTGATTTCGTTACGGACTAAATCTGTAATCACTTCTTCATGGGTCGGGCCGAGAACAAACGGGCGCTCACCACGGTCAACAAAACGCAGCAATTCAGGTCCATACTGTTCCCAACGTCCACTTTCTTGCCATAAATCTGCAGGCTGAACGACGGGTAAAGATACCTCGATAGCGCCTGCATTTTCCATTTCTTCACGGACGATGGTTTCTACTTTACGTAGAACACGAACACCAGTGGGTAACCAGTCATACAGACCGGAAGCAAGTTTACGGATCATTCCTGCACGCAGCATCAGCTGATGGCTGATAACTTCTGCATCCGCAGGGGTCTCTTTTAGAGTTGAGAGCAGATATTTGCTAGTACGCATTGTATAGGTTCCATTAGAACAACAAGTTATGGCAAACGACTTATTTGCCAAGGTATATAGTGAGCTAGTCTACCAGTGACGGAGACTTGCCAAAAGGGGTTAACGTGATTTTTCGTATGGTTCGATAGCGAATACTTCAGTCACACCATCAATTACCCGCCAACGAATATTAAAATCTAATAAATGGACTGCATAGTCACGTGTTTCAGTAGATTGTTTTTTATATGCGGGGCGGGGGTCTTGCATTAAAACTTGTGAAATAAATTGTTTAATACCTGGGTAGTGATTTTGATAATCATCTAATTCAGTTTCTATTTCTGGGGTAAATATAACCTGCATATCATCTGAAGGTATGTCCTGTGCGTACCCTGCAGTTGCGGTTGGTATTGCCTCAGCAAAGGGTAAGTAAGGTTTTATATCGATAACAGGGGTGCCATCTACTAAATCAAGGCTACCAAGCTCAAGGATCACTTGACTGTTTTCTATTGTTATTCCATGTAATTCAACAAGAGACATGCCTATTGGGTTTGGTCTAAATGTTGAACGGGTTGCGAAAACACCCATTTTATCATTGCCACCTAGTCTTGGAGGGCGCACTAGCGGTTTCCAGCCATTTTTCATTGTTTGATGAAAAACGAATAGAACCCAAACATGGCTAAATTGACTGAGTCCTCGCACCGCATTTGGGTCGTTGAATGGAGAATGCAGATGTAAGCGTCCCGCACCCCCCTGAACAAGTCCAGGTTGGCGAGGGATTGCAAACTTTTCTTTATAAGGTGATTCAATGTGCCCAATAACATTAAACTGAAAAGATTGCATAAGATATTTATTCAACAATTTGTAATGCACTGCCTTCACAGATAGTTGCCTGATAACAACCTGGAGAGGTCATGGTTTGGCACTGGTGTAAAAGTACGGCATCAGCCGCAATATAGGCAGCTTGTGTTAACATACTGTTTTTTGCGGTATTCAAATTTGCCGGAGGGCTTTGAACGCTTTCTCGACAAGATTCCCCAGAAACAACACCTAAATCTTTGAAAGGCATCCCTAATAATTCTTCTGGACTATTCATTAATTTAACGTTTGCTGTGTCTGGCTCTGTTACTTTCGGTACAGGTTTAGACAATTTCATACTAGTGAAACCTTTATTTTGCCCTGGACTCGTGTATTGGTTAATTCCACACCCGGCTAACACAAATGTTACCAAAGTGAGCAATAACAGTCTCATAAGTTATACCTTTCTTATATGATTCAAAATAATGCCGCGTTGTTTTTATAGTCTATAAATTACAAAAAATACTAGACGGCGTTAAGCCGTCTAGTATTTTAATCGTTTTTTAAATAATAAAAAAGATTACCAACCTTTAACTGCACCACCATCGAAGACTTCATTAGCTTTGTTTGCTACTTCATCTGATTGATATGCCTGAATAAATTTTTTCACGTTCTCACTATCTTTATTATCTTCACGAGCAACAATAATATTTACGTACGGAGAATCTTTATCTTCAACAAATAAACCATCTTTTGCAGGTGTTAATTTAGGTGTAGCACTACTTGCCCAAGTCGTATTGATAATCGCTAATGCAATTTTTTGGTCATCTAAAGCACGAGGTAATTGAGGCGCTTCTAACTCAACAAATTTCAGGTCTTTCGGGTTTTCAACCACATCTAAAACAGTTGGCATTAAGCCAGTACCATCTTTTAATTTAATTAAACCTTGTTGTTGTAATAACAGCAATGAACGGCCTAAGTTAGTTGGGTCATTTGGTAACGCAATTTGAGAGCCATCAGCGAGTTCATCTACCGACTTAATTTTTTTAGAGTAAGCCGCAATTGGATAAATAAAGGTATTTCCAACAGGAACTAATTTGTAGTTACGATCTTTAATTTGTTGATCAAGATAAGGCTTGTGTTGGAATGCGTTCGCATCGATATCGCCTTTACTCAATGCTTCATTAGGTAAAACGAAGTCATTAAATGAAACGAGCTCAACATTTAAACCGTACTTTTCTTTAGCAACTTTCTGCGCAACTTCAGCAACTTCTAATTCTTTGCCCATGATCACACCAACTTTGATGCTGTTGGCATCTTTCTCTTTTTCACCACAACCAGTGAGAACGAGTGTGCCTAATAGCGCGCCGACAACTGCGATAGATTTTAATTTAATAGACATTGGTTTACCCCTTTAAAACGGACTTTATAAGCACCTTAACGGCGCAGCTATTTTACTAACTATCGATGTGAAACTTTTTTCATTAAATACTCGCCGCCAAACTGAATTAGGTTTACTAAAATGACGAGGAGCACAATAACGGTATTCATCACAACAGGGTTATAGGTTTGATAACCATATTGTAGTGCGATTTGACCTAAACCACCGGCACCAACTGCACCACCCATTGCAGAATATCCGACTAACATAATTAACGTGATAGTGGCTGCATTAATTAAACTTGGCAATGCTTCAGGGATCAAAATCTTACGAATAATCTGAAGTGGAGTTGCTCCCATCGCACGGGCTGATTCAATTAAACCACTTGGAATTTCTAATAACGCATTTTCAACCATGCGAGCAATAAACGGCGCAGCGCCAATTGTTAAAGGAACGATTGCTGCTTTTAAACCAATAGTCGTTCCAACAAGAAACGAAGTTAATGGAATAATCCACACCAGTAAAATAATAAATGGCACAGAGCGGAAAATGTTTACTACAACTGCAAGAGCACGATATAGCCCTACATTCTCCATTACTTGGTCTTTGCGTGTAATATAGAGCAATACACCTAATGGTAAACCTAAAACAAAACCCAAAAAGCCGGAAACAAAGGTCATTGTGATAGTGTCAACTGTGCCGTTAATCAGCAGGTAAATCATTCTCTCAGACATAACCCAAAACCTCTACTTTCACATGATGCTCTTTTAAAAATGCAATTGTGGATTCAACCCCACCATTGATGCCATGTAGCTCTGCGAGCATCACACCAAATTTCACGCCGCCAGCGTAGTCAATTTGTGAACTTAAAATATTAATATCAATATCAAATTTGCGTACAGCCATTGAAATTAAAGGTGCATCAACAGACTGCCCTGTAAATTCGAGCTTGAGTAATGGTGATAAGTCCTTACCTGGGGCCGTTTTTAATCGTTCTTTATAATCATCTGGAATATCAATAACTAATGTTGATTGAATAAACGCTTGAGCGACAGGTGTTTTCGGGTGAGAGAATACTTCACTCACTTTGTCTTGCTCAATTAATTGACCGCCACTTATTACAGCAACTTGATCACAAATACGTTTTACAACATCCATTTCGTGAGTAATTAATAAGATAGTTAAGCCTAATCGACGGTTAATATCTTTTAATAATTCTAAAATTGAACGGGTTGTCGCGGGGTCTAACGCACTTGTCGCTTCATCACATAGTAATACTTTTGGTGAATTAGCTAATGCGCGAGCTATAGCAACACGTTGCTTTTGTCCGCCCGAAAGGTTTGCTGGGTATGCATCTTTCTTTTCAGTTAACCCAACTAAATCGAGTAATTCACTTACACGCTCTATAATTTTTTCTTTAGGCGTATTATCAAGTTCCAAGGGGAGAGCAACGTTATCAAAGACGGTACGTGAAGATAACAGGTTAAAATGCTGGAAAATCATGCCAATGCCGCGACGTGCTCTCGTCAACGTTTTTTCAGTCATTGATGTTAAATCTTGTCCATCAACAATAACTTGGCCTGAAGTTGGGCGTTCAAGCATATTCACGCAACGAATAAGCGTACTTTTACCCGCACCTGAAGCACCAATAACGCCATAGATCTGACCAGCAGGCACATGCAAGCTAATATCAGTAAGCGCTTGAATGTTACGGCTTCCTTGCTGGAAAACTTTATTAATATTTGAGAGCTTTATCATTTATAGTTTCTAACTTTATCTGAATTGTTTTTAGATAGTGTATCTAATAAGGTTGGATGTTAAGGCGTCTAGACGTCTAAGTCAATAAAGATTGTTCTATTTATTCTATTCTCCTTTTATTTCTTTTCATGAGATACTAAAAAGATACTAAATTTTAGGAGTAAACAGGTGAGTAACGGGATCCCAGCAGTCTTTTTAGATAGAGATGGAACAATTAATATCGATCATGGTTATGTACATAAAATTGATGATTTCGAATTTATCGAAGGGTCAATTGAAGCGATGCTCGAATTAAAAAAGATGGGTTATGCATTAGTTATTGTAACTAACCAGTCAGGTATTGGTCGGGGAATTTATACAGAAGACCAGTTTATGCAACTCACAGAATGGATGGATTGGTCATTAGTAGATCGCGGTATCGACTTAGACGGTATTTATTTTTGCCCTCATCATACTGAGGCTACAGTAGAAGAATATCGTCAAGACTGTAATTGCCGTAAACCAAAGCCAGGAATGCTACTAGACGCGCAGGCTTTTTTAAAAATAGATATGGCATCATCTATTATGGTGGGTGATAAACTTGCTGATATGTTGGCAGGTAAAGCCGCTAAAGTTGGTACAACTGTATTAGTGAAAAGTGGTGAGCCAGTCACCGATGAAGCAATCAATAATGCAGATATTGTTATTAACAGTATCGCAGAGTTGCCAGAAACGCTAAAAAGAATCAAAAAGTAGCCTTTTTGGGTGGTAAATAGGCAGTTAGAAAAAAAATGTAAAAAAACACTTGCCAGATTTTTCTGACTCCCTATAATGCGCCACCACTGACCGGGAACAAGACAACGCAAAGCGCGATGAACACTGAAACGGCAGCGAGAGATTCTGAAAAGAAAAAGCAAAAAATTGCTTGACTCTCACGGAGGAAAACGTAATATACGCCTCCTCGCA